>Ga0164297_10002119_pt1 | contig 20007 bp, 24 predicted proteins | sample GEODES058metaG_FD_113539 | JGI IMG/M metagenome (GOLD analysis project Ga0164297, IMG submission 113539) | Dystrophic lake water microbial communities from Trout Bog Lake, Wisconsin, USA - GEODES058 metaG | ecosystem: Environmental > Aquatic > Freshwater > Lake | place: USA: Trout Bog Lake... | reverse complement strand
GCAACTGAGCCGTTCAATACGTCGGTTGCAAATACTGGTTGTGCGCCACCAGAAACTACGGTAATATAAGCCATTTTAAATCTCCTTAATATATGGTCACGGAGGACCTGCAAGTATTTACCATTTCTGGTAAAAAAGGAGATTTAGGTTGTCTGTTTGGGGTTATTTAGAGCACGATTCGCGGCGGTAAATCCACCGGCCAAACGATTTACTGCCTTGGCCATGCCAGCTGGAGTGGCCATGACCCAACCTTCTTGTCCTGGATGCTGTAGGTCCAGTTGACCTAGCAGATCCATCTTGATGGCATGTAGCAGTTCCCAAGCATCAAATGCGGCCGCCATGGCTCCAAGATTGGCCTGTGGACTTTTTAGGTATTCTACTATGTTGCTGAACTTGCGTGGACCAGCATGTTGCAAAAGCCATGGTCCAAAGTCCGACAACAAGTTATCAAAATTTGCACCCACTCGGCTGTTGATATAGTCTATGCACAACTTGGGCAGATCAGTAATTTGTTGAGCACGCAGATCAGCCGGATTGAACAGTTGATCTATAGCGGCACCTTGGTTTTTGTAAATGTTGCGCAATTGCTTGACAGTCTGTGTTTCGGGTCTGACATTTTGTTTGGCCGACATGGGTTCCAACAGCAACAATCCTGGTACCGAATTAAATTTGAACGTGCCAATAGGCTCCTTGGCGGCGCCGGGTTCGGCATAACGAGTATGCATGGCTATGCCAACATCGCTGGCACCGATGCGTTGTCCAACATCGCTGGCTGCCGGAATACGATATGTTATCTCGTTGGGCCTAAATACATAGTTTCCAGCTTCAATAGGTGGAGTTGTCATGTACAACAAATCGCCTTGAAAAAATCCTTGATAATTTTTAGGAACGGCTGCATCCAGCATGCTCCATAACTTGTCATAGATTGGAGCCAGCTCTTGAACTCGTGTGGCCGGACGGCCCTGTGCTTCGGCTTCACGATCTCTGGCGGCCAAGTGTTGACGCACCTGTCTAGGACTGGTAAACAAACCATTGTAACCGCGGGCGGTAAATCCTGACACATCAGTTAAAATAAATGTACCGTCGGCGTCACGGCCAAACACCAAAGCAGGTTTGCCGTCCCATTTTACTGTGGTGGTTCCTGGTGTGTCTTGCGTGGTGTGTTTCACAATGTCCAGGGCCTGTTTGATGCCACGACTGCCCAAACGAAACACTAAATCTTCAAGATGTTCAATACCCTTGGCGCGGCCACCTTGTACTTGATTTTCAATCAAGGGACGCATGCCTTGGTTAACTATGCGGTCGCGGAGTCTGGCTAAAAAGTTCACATCACTGTACTCAATGTATGGATCGGCACTTTCCATGGTGTCTTCCATGAACGGTAAACCTTCACGTTCCATGTGCTGTTTAAAATCGGCCAGCTTGGCGTCACGGTCAGGATCGGTGCTGAGTGACTGCAGGATTGATTCTACTGAAGCCAAATCTTGACGAGTGGCTGTCTTGTTTAACAGCAGTTTGGCCACTTGATCTGGATCGTTTGTAATCAATTGATCAGTGGCACGGTCGGCGATACCACTATTTTGATTCAGCTTGTAACCCATGCTTTTGGCTATGCTGTTCATTAACACATTGCGTTCGCGTCCTTTGTACTTGCTGTCTTGAGGCATGGCACCCAACACAAACTTTGACCAAGGCACATCCTTCATAAACATAAAGTCAGTCTGCACATAGCCGCGGTCTGGGCGACCATCAATGGGTGTTTTGAAATGCACAGCCGAACCAGACTTGCGCACATAGTCTTCAGGTTTAAATCCATGACTGACAGCCCATTGTGATAATCTTGCAATCAGTTGTTCTTTGGTAACTCGGTTGGCGTCTACCGCAATATCAAGATCACCCGAAGTGTCTTTGATCCCAGTGGAGCCGAGGGTATTGTTTTGTAAGTCAAGATCGGGCAACATCTGTTCTAGCCAAGCCAAGGTAGGTTTTACATCAGCCTGTGCAATACGCTGTGTCAAGGCCTGGCCGTCACCATTCTTGAATACATTACCGCCTTCTAAGATTTTCATTTTAAATCCATGGCCTTGGCAACCGCTGGCGGTATGGGTTTGCCAGTTTTGCTGTCAATATATCCATGACTTTTATTGACAAACACCTGTGCTTTGGGTCCACTGCCAATTGTGATTTCATGAATTTGCATCGGTTTTCCTGACAGTCCTGGTAAATTTTTCAGGGTCTTTTAACCGTATGGCATTGAGCAATTTTCTTGTGAGATTTTCCGCCTGTTCGGGCGTGTAGTTGCCTTCGATTTCTTCTAGCAAACGAATAGCCGATGTGATAATGTTGTTGGCACGATTTTCAATGATATGGCGTTGATCACGCTCAATATACATGGCATCCAGTTCTTCCAACAGGCTTCTAGTTTTCTTTTGCATAGGGTCAAGACCTTTTTTATTATTTAGCGGCTTGTACTCTAAATAACAGTTATTTAATTGGACTTGATTTGACCCAGCAACTGTTTGAGTTTGGCACTTTGTACATCGGCTGTGATCTTGCCGGTTTCTTCCGGCATCGGTGCTTCAGCTGAAATCATTGTGCTCTTGGCCTTGATACTATCCAGCAAGTTGCCACCGGGTCGTTTAAATCCGCCTGACTGTGCTTCTTCTCCTGGATCTGTAATACGCATGGTTTCAATATTGTAATCCAAGTCAATTTTCATGCCCACACCTGTACTACTACGCGACTTCATACACTGTATTTGATACTTGCCACGTTCACGCATGGCTCTGCTGGTAAAGATGCCAAACACGTTGTCGGCTGTGTTGATCTTCGAAATACCACCTGAAATATGACTGTGATCAAATTCAATTTCTTCCACAGCCGATCGATTCAACTGCGACGCTGTCACAAACAACACGTTAAGTTCTTTGGCCAAGTTGCGTAATTCTTCTGACACATATTTGTCTTTGACAAACAGATCATTGGGACTGACCTTGGCCGATACCGGCATCAACAGGTCCAAGTAGTCACACATGATAAAGTCTACTTTAATACCGGTTTGCACTTGTACTTCTTTGATATAACTTCTAATGTCATTGATGTTTGATTGTGCTGGCAAGGCCTTGATTCTATACTGTCCGGCCTTCTTACTAACCAGCTTGACCTTGAGTTCAGTCTGATCAATGTCCTTGCGAATATCTTTGGTACTCATTCCGGCCAACATGGCATCAGTTCTAAGCGCACACAGTTCTTCTGATAGTTCTAAACTGATATACACCCCGCTCAATCCGGCCTGCAACCAACTCAGTGCTATGTTCATCATGACCAAGGATTTACCCGAGCCAGATCCTCCAGCAAAAATATTCAGTTCGCCGCGGCTGAATCCGCCGTACAAGATCTTGTCCATCTGTGGCCAACCTGTTGACACTTGTCCGCCTGAGTTAAAATATCGGTCAATCCTGGCACGCGGATCGGCCCAGTAGTCTGTGCCCATGTCCTTGGTCAAACTAATCTGAACAGCATCCTTGATCAACTTCTCTACCGGATCATACTCGCCTTTTTCCAACAGGTCTGCACTTTTGAGAATTGCACGCTCTAGTTCTTGTCTACGAGTGAACTGTTCAAACTCGGCCATGAACCATTCAAAGTGTCCATCATTAAGGTCGGGTACTGACTGTAGCCGTACGCCTGTGCTGGCACTGATCTGTTCCACAGTGGGCAGGGTCTTGTGTTGGTCACTGTGTTCAGCAATAAACTCAGCTGCTGGCCGCAAACTTCTATCAAAGTTTTCAGGATTGTAAATGTTCTGCACACGCACATACGACTCTGCGTCTTGCAACATCATTTCTAAGAATAGTTTTTGGACGTCAAGTCCGTAGTCTTTTAACAAGTTGTTTTTTCCTTAGTTCAATTTTGATTCGACTGGTCTCCTTGGCCTGCATTATAGTTAGCAAGGTTGCCAAACGACCCCAACGAATTACCGCATCGTTTACATCTTTTACGTCTGCGGGCCACTCGGGCATGCTTACTGCCCAACCCAATTCGACCGCACGATCCACCAGCCGCATGCCGGCTTCGTCTTGATCAGGTACCATAACAACTTCACGACCAAGACTGCGTATCAGTCTAACCTGCGCATCGTTGATCTCGGCATGTAATACTGCAAGCCCGTTGACGCTGAGTGCATCAAAAACACCTTCCATGACCAAGACCGATTGCCAGGTATCACGTTGCAGATCTGTACCAAACACATAGCCGTGCTGTATGTCTTGAATGTACCGGGGTGTGCGATCATCTAGGAATCTAGTGGTGTGTCCTACCACCTGATTGTCATGTGTGAACGGAATTACAATGCCCGGTCTTGGCTTGGACTTGTACAAGAATGGATAATCCACAGGCATCGATCTACGTTGCAAATATTCCACAGCAGATTCATTCAACTCTTGTGTGTCGGCGGGCAAATCTCTATCTTCAAATGTAATATTCTGTGATCGATTTACCATGGCCTGACGCTCGTGCAATAGGCCGTCGATTGATTTCTGCTTTAGACTTTCAAGATTGATGCGTTCAATTTCTTCCTGTGGAACATTCAACCATTCCAACAGGCAACGGGCTTTGAATGTCAAGGTACGACCCAAAACAAAACTTGCAGTATAGCCACAGTTAAAACAATGATATGACCAAGAACCATCCGTGCCGGGTTTGATGCCACCGCGTTGTCGCTTGTCTTGTGTGTCACCGCGATGAATGCAACAAGGTGCGTTGAAGCTGATCCAACCCGATGCAGTTTGTTTTCGTTTGGCTGGTAAAAAAGAAATCACATCAATCATACTACATTGTAGCAGATCGTTTGGGCAAATACAACTGGATTGGATTATCTATAGTAGAGATTTTCTACAAAGCCCGTACCAATCAGGACCAGGGCGCCTTGTTGGTTGGGTGCCAAGGGATAGTAAGGAGTATTGACTCCGGCATTGGGTACCAACCAGTAGCCCGAACCACCGTTGGTCACGTTGATTGCGGTAACCTCTCCATTCTCGTTGATTTCGGCCTGGGCAGTGGCTCCGGATCCGTCACCTACGATTGAAATCTGTGGCGGAGCCAGATAACCAAATCCGGCGTTCAGTACTACAATTTCTGTGACCGAACCATTTTCACAAACTGCATAGGCCTGCGCTGGTACACCTTGTCCATTGGGCACAGCAAAGATGCTGTTGTTAAAGCACAGGCGCATGAGCGGATACCAACCCAGCACGTTCATGTGAATAGTGCCGGTATGATTGAGATAGGTGGTTGACTCGGTGGCATTGATAGGGACTGATTCGTAGTTTTCGGCCCACTGTGCCTTGATGGTTCCGGTATACTGTACCAGGTCCATCTGTATGGTAGTTATGCTATTCTTTGGTTCAATAAAACTGCTGTAAAATTCTGTGTTTAAAAAACTGTTCCAGTAGTTGGCCCCGTTGGGATTGCCGGCCCAGTAGTAGTCAGAATAGCTTGGATAGTTGGCAAAACTGGCACCATCGTAACTGCCCTGTGCTGAAATTTTGACTGTGGGTATGGTCAGTGGAGCACTGGGCACCGACTCGGGGTACACGCTGTCTACAATGTCCAAAGGAGCCCGTGCGCCCGACTGTGCATTGGTAAACACTGCTTCGTTGAGATTACCACTGGCGCGGCTTATGCTGTAGTTGGCTGGTTGTGCCAGCACATCCAATAGGGTGTTGCCCGGCAGGGTCACTTTGGCACGACCCAAGGCGGCATTTAGAGTCACAAGGGGCGCTTCGATCAAGATTTCAGTGCCCTCGGTGTTGATCACACGGAACATGAATGTGCTACCTGTGATATCTACAGGTTTTTCCTCTTGATTTATGAATTGAAACAACAGGACGTTGTCAACTCCTTTGTTAATGGTTAGTTTTTTAGCGTACACGGGGTTATACCTATAAATGAAAGATTCTCCGTCGACGGTGTCTATGGTCAACACTTGTGTGATCTGTTGGTAGATATAGGCGTCGGTAGAATACATGCTTGTATTTATAGTTTAACCGGTCTGACCAAAACCATAAATACGCCATAATATGAACAACAATGTTTTTGAACAATTGGCTAAAAAATACCCATTTATAACCCTGTGCGTGTATGCCAACACCGAGTACTTGGGAATTATACAAAATCAAGATGATACCATAACTACTATCTACGACTTTGGTAATATCAAGGACATGGAAATCAAGAAGAAATTTTTAGAATTGGCCAATATTTGGTGGTGGGAAAGCAACCGCAGTGTTCCAATAAACATATTTCTCAAAACAGAATGGGAACCATTCAAGGCCTATATTAGAACCTTTGTCAACAAAGATCTACAAATCTTACATGGCCCTGTTTGTAGTTTAACTGAAATGAGTCGCAAAAGATCCAAACGCCGCAGTATTACCTTGGTTAGACGTCTTGACTGAGTAAGTTCATGTGTAGTGCTACCAATGCAGCATAAGAAATTGCGTGGCTCTTTTTAAATGTGTATCCTCTACTTTCGTCGCCATCCCATACTGATTCAAACACTTCTGACCAGGGTCTATTTTGCAAGTGTGCCTTGCCTGGTCTGATAATACTGATAAATGCTGCCAATCTTGGTATAGAATCAGGCTTCATGCTCTGTAACAGTTCTACATAGTTGCCCACGTGTACCAACTGTTGTGCCCATTCGGGATCGGTCCATAGCCTAGACCACGTGGGTTCTTGTGATAACAGTTGTTTGTAATGTTCAGGACTTTGCACCAATTGATACACAGTCATGTTCAGTAGATCAATCTTGAAGTAGCCCAGATCCTCGGCAGTTTCATAATCAATGGCCGCACACTCATTGACTGGATCGTAGGGAATGTCTGTGACATACACACCCGAGTTGTGTCTGCGTACCTGGCCTTGATGTGACTGACGTGCTGGTGTAGCCTGTATTAATTTTAATAACTGATCTCTGTCAGCCAGATCAATGTCAATATCTGCGCTCATTACCAACCTGCCTTGTTTAATATTTCTTTCACATACTCTTGGTCGGCTGGGTAGTCTGTAAACTTCCGCATCCAAACGTCCGAATCAATGTAACTCCAAATCATGGCAATCTGTGTGGCATCCAGTTCTGACAAGAATTTTTGTCCGCTTTCACAGTTGTAAATGATCCAAGGACTGATACGACCTGTACTAACAGCATAGGCCATGCTGTTGGTATTGCCGTAGCGTAGACAATCGTGTGGAGGATTGCCTGTTTGTTCAGACCAATCTATGCCAAACTCAATGGCACGGGCCAGGGCATCATTTACATTTTCCACACGCAGGTAATCGGTCAAGTATTCAGTGTAAACACTGTCGCGTGCCCAATGATCCAGTTTCTTGTTTTGTTTTAACACCCATTCAACAAAACGTGCTGGATTGACAGCACGTATGTCCACACAGTAGCGACCAAACTTCACAAAGGCCTTGTAGTAGGGACTGTCAGCAAAATCATCAAAAGTCTTGAGACGGGCAGATCCCTGTGTGAGTTCATAGAACTTGAGGTAGGCATTGAAGCCCAGGCGCACACCGGGTTCGTCTTTTTCCTGACGGCGACGACGCGGTTCGCACGAGTGCACCGTAAGGCTGGCTTCTCTCATGAAGTCTTTACGACAATACTGACAGGTATACTTCATTCTTCTACTTTTACAAAGTGTCTCGCAAGGTTATTTTTTTCAACATAAGGTTGATAATTTATAAGTCCCCATCCGGTACGGAACATGGGCAATAGCAGTGCTACCTCGTGTGGAGTTATATCAATTTGCGGTTTATAAAGATGAGCGCCAAACTTGATATCTGTAAACTCAGGAACTTTTGTTTCTGTTTTGGGTGTAGTTTTAAATGGCCATATCATTTCTTTGTCTCCTGTCCTGCCAGTTTCAAGTAGGCGTCAATATCTTTTTTTGTATTAATCTGACTCATGAGATCAATCTCATCGTCCTTGTAGTGTGGATACATTTCGGCCAACTGTTTACGAATGCCCGAAGCACCGGCTTCTTTTTTCTTGGGAGCAATCCAAACATGTCGGTGCGTGCCCAGCCCAGGGCTTACCGCCGTGGCACATAACCATTGCAATTTTGGATGGCGATTGATGTCAAAAAATCGTTTGTTAAAATAATGATTGCAACTCTGTAAATAGTACTCTTGCAACTCCGCGGCTCCCTGCACAGCTGAGCCCCAACGTATCATGAGATAATTTGAAAACTTTTTGCGTTCTTCATCGGTCAGGCTGTCGTAGAATCCTCGATTCTTAGAATCTAGCTGTGCCATTTCATTTGAGATATGCAGTTTATCCACTACCAGGCCCGATTGTAATCTACCACTTCGCAGTTGCGACTGATATCTTTAACAAAATAAACGCAGTCAGGTTGGTTGCTGTTGTCAACTGGCACACACAGCATTTGGCCATTTTTAAGTTTGGGTGCATACCAGGTCACTTCCTGATACACATCCACGATTTCAATATCTAGAAAGCTGGGACGAAAACTACTAAGCGGATTGAATTGGAACGCTTTGAATCCTCTGTCGTTTATACTGGTCAACGGCAACACTTCGAGATCACCAAGATCGGGTTCGCCAATTAGAATTTGCCAGTCTACTGGCATGCGCACAATGTTGGTTCCAATACGCAATACCAAGGCCGGACTAGTAAAACTTTCTAAAAAGATCAAGGGAATATAGTGATAGTCGGGATCTTGCGGATTACTGTTATCCAGGATGGCAAATCGCATGTCATCCACTTCTTCGGGCAAGTGATCTAGGTCGTAGGCTTGATTGTTATCTAAGGTTAGTATCTTCATACTGTTATTGTAACATATTTTTTGGTCATTGCAACCTTTATTTCCACTCTAACTTTTCTTGAGTAAATGGATAATTTGCTTCACGATAAAAAGTTTTTCTTTTGGTTAGGTGCCGTTTGGCAAATTTACAGGTTGAAGTCACGTCCCAGATCTGTACGTGGTCTTTATCTTCGGCCTTGCGTATTCCTCTTCCAATGCTTTGTATGACCCGCACAAAACTTTTACCAGGTTCCACAAGAACAAGATTAAAGATACGGGGTATATTAATACCAACAGCAGCAACACCATAGGTAGCCACAATAATTTTTCCAGTGGCCTCGGCCACTTCGTCGTATTCATCTTGTCTATCCTTTGCTTTGGTTGCGCCTGATACCATGACTGCACGATCGCCCAGCCGTTCTATCAGACCTTGACCGGCTGCAATACGATCCACTAGCACCAAAGTATTGCCGGTCAGGTTAACCTGCTGGATTAGATTGGCAATGGTATCCAGACGATCAGGTTCCTCTAACAGGAACTTGAGCTCGCTTTGATAGTTGGCAAATTCTGCATGATCTACCAACTGCACAATGTTCACATGGCACTGTGCCAACACTCCACGATCCTGTAGCTCGCTGGCACTGAGTTGATTGATTACTGGACCTAGACTGCACCGCAAGGCCTGAAACTCAAATGGTTCTTTGGGTATAGTTCCTGTGAGTCCCCAACGCAGGGGTATACGACTCATTACGCCAGTTAGTAGAGTTTTCAGTGCGTCGGCCTTGGCCATGTGTACTTCGTCCACAATAACGCATACTACATCTTCAAGAAACTCCTGTATGGTGCAGTCGCCCACACCCGACTTGGTATTTTTTAGTAACACATTCAAGCTCTGCCAGGTGCAGATGGTGTGTTGTCGTCCCCATTCTTTACGATCGCCAAAGTAAACGCCCACATCCTGTTGCATGTTCACGTAGTCTTTTTCAGTCTGTGTGACCAGGCTTTTGTTGGGCACAATCACAATGGTACGGCCGTGCGGTGCCACTGCATTTGATAACGCTGCCGTAATTACTGTCTTGCCAGCACCGGTAGCAATCTCCTGTATGCATTGTGGATTGGCCAAGAAGTTGTTGATGATTTCAACCTGATAGTCACGCAACTGCATGGGTTGGCCTTCCATGGGATGACCTTTGGGCCAGGCTATGTGACTGAATGAGTCTTCGCGGACCTGTTCAAACTCAAAAGTAGTAGAATAGTCTCTTTGATCATCTAGTTCAATGTCATAGTTGAACTTTTCAAGTATGGGAATGATCTCTGGTAGCAGGTTTACATAGGTGCTACCGCCCAGTTGAAAGTATGAAACCTTGCCGTCCCAGCGTCCAAGACGAACCGCTGGCAAATATCTAGCGCCTGGCACATCGTATTTGAATGCTGTGACCAAAGCACGACGAGCATCCAATTCAAGACCTTCGATCTTGATATTGACTTCGTCACGTATTACAATTCGAGCTGTTCGCATATGGATAGTATAACATACTTAGTTGAGCAAAGTCAAAAAAACAGGCCCCGAAAGGCCTGTCGAAAGTGGGTAGCGTTTCATCTACCCAGGAGCTACTGTTACTTAATCCGGTTTGTCACCCGATTAACTATTTTTCATGCAAGTTGTTGCAGCCAATGCCTTCCAATTGGTCTCGCTCACCTTGGTCAGATCCGCAATCTTTAGGGCCATACGCAGGCTCATTTCACGGAGTCGGCTTTGATTCTGTTCCATAAACTCAATCACCGCATCGCCCTGTTCTTGGGTAAAGTCGTAGTCGGCAAACAGCTCACCTTTCTTGTAGATCTGCTTGATACGCAAGAAACGATCACGCATGGTATTAAGGGTCAAGTCCAAGAAGTGACAACGACTCTGTAGGGCCTCAAGGTGATCTTGTAACTTTTTGCTCTTGAGATTTTGGAACTGCAAGTTGGTGATGAAAATACAAGCACCTTTGAAGTCAAACATGTCAGGAACGCCTTCACGACGCAACATGGCTGAGTCTGAGTTCCAATAGATTCTACGCTTCTTGCCCGAATCCAAGGCGGCCTTGAGGATGTTCAAACTAACATCATCTTGGAACACCGAGTCACAGTCATCAAACACCAACACGTTGTTCTTGTCACTGTGCTTGTACAGAGTGCAGTAGAGACCAATTGGAGTCATGGCACCTTTGATCACTTCATACTTGATCTTACGACCGCTCAGCTTGTCAAACAGGCCTGAGTGCTCCAACTGCTTTTCTACACCATATGATTTGCCTACGCCCGGAGGGCCAACCACAATCATGGCTCTAACATCTCCGGCAATGGTGGCCTTGGTCATTTGGTCCAGGATGTCAAAACGCTCACCGATACGAGCCATGACTTGTTCGTCGGTTTCAACCGGCACAGGATTGTGAACATGCACCTTGGGATGAACTACAGCCACTGGCTCGCCCGAAACAAACTCCACATCTTCAATTGAGTCCACATTTACACGAACTACTTCGGGCATGTCGGGGCCAAAATAGCCATCAGATTTCACAGTCACATAGCCTCCCTTGGCTCCAGTTTGAAAGCCTTTGACCAATTCAAAGACCATTCCGTTTACAGGTTGATTGCGGTAAGTACCACTTTTGATTAAGATTGTTGACACTTTTAGCTCCTTAACTATATTGTTAATAATACTATTATACTGCATTGGTCTTTTTTGGTCAACCGCTTATTTTTCTGCTATTTTACGGATTTTGTCATCATACTGTATTTTGGCTAGGAATAATCCGTAGATGGTGTATAACAAAAACAGTAACACTATGCCGGCCAGGCCTTTCATGATTGAGTCACGATCTAAGTAAGCGGCCACTAACTGAACGACCGCTGTTACAGTCACTACCAATGCTACCATTGCCACAGTTGCTACTGCTGCTCTTGCTTTTTGATTCTTTATTACCATGTATTTTGCCTTTCTTTGCAAATTGTTGTCTAATTACTACACTATGTAACAATTATAGCAAATTGGGCATTTTTGGTCAACCGTAAAAAACCCTGCCTGGGCAGGGTTTTCTTTGTCTTGTTATAACCTGTGTTAGCCAACATTGCCCAGGCTAACAGTTAAATCGCATGTAAGAGTACTTCCGTTGTTTACTGCCCAGGTCCAGGTGCCGTTTGGAGGGCGGGATATTGGCGTTTTTGCTACTCCGTCAATGACTACATTAGATCGTGGATCGTTGACGGGGTAATTTTGGTAGCAATCAAGGAATCCGGTAGCATTTCCAGGAATAACACTTGAAGCATACATCGAGATTGGTCCTACTGTTTGACTGTTATTGACTGTCCAGGTAGACCCAGAACCTGAAACTATTGTTGTACCAGCTGCAACTCCAATACCTCTTACTGCCTGACCCGGTTCTATTGTTCCATCAGTCAAAGAGCCCACTGTTAATGTAGTTCCGTTGATAGATGAGTCGTATAACTGGGCAAAAGTCTTGTTGCTCATGTAGTTGGATAACACATTTTCTGTCACTATTCCGTAGCCGCCGGTTACAGTCAAAGTCATTGGGTAAGAACCAGAAAAATCAGTTGGAAATAAGGAAGAATCTGCAACAGTAAACAAGGCAGGGGCCGACGATAAATCAATGGGTGGTGGTGGAATATCGGTATCTATAGTGGAAACTTCTCCGCTAAAAACCTGTGTGCCATTGATTTGAGCAGTTAAGGATACCGGTGTGTTACCATAGGCATACCCTATAAATTGTAGTGTGCGATTTTGAGCCATGTTTAGAATCTCCTATGAATGTATTTAGTACATTTAATAATTTCCTAGCCAAGTTAGGCTACGATCCAACCAAGGCAATACCAAATCTGGCTGTTGTAGTTCACCATGTGCCTGGATACTGGCATCGGCAGATTCGGGCAAAAGCTGCATTTCGCTCAATTGGTACCACGTTGTAGTTCTTGGATCAAGAGGTTCTTGTTCCGATTTATAAACAATAGCATGTAACCAAGGATCAGTGGGATTTTTTTTGAAAAAACCAGCACGACAATCCCACCCTGTGACTGCTAACATGTGTATAAGATTTACAATACTGTAATGATAGTAACAGCCCGATTCTTGGGTGTACATCAATTTCTTGTGGCGTATTTGTTGTGTTTCTGGTACAATTAAAATCAGCATGGCTCCGGGGCTGGCAATGTTGCGCCATCGAGACAGTGTACCAATTGGGTCTAGAGCATATTGAAAACTATCGTGACACCATAGAACATCAAATGATTTTTCAACAGGTGTTTCTATGTTTTTTTCAAAATTTGCGCACTGATAAGAAACGTTAGGGTTGCGCCTGGGTGTAAATGATTGATCAATAAGATCAACACCGGTACACTGTATGTTAAGTGGTCTAGGATTGTCTTCTCTGGTGACCCGTGTGGCCCACCATTCAATATCTTCGCCAGACCCACACCCAAGATCTACTAGAGTACCAATACTTTCCATAAATTCGTCGTACTCTTGCAACATATTAAGAGTTTCAAGGCTATGCCGATGCGACTGTTCTCCGTTGGCAAATATCATACTTGTATGTCCTCCATACCGGCGGCTCTGAGTCTAACAATATGTCCCAACATGAAATTTTTGCTTTCCATGCCTTTCATGATGGCCAAATAGCGATTGCGCAACAGAGCCACTTCGTTGACCAAAGTTTCAAACTCAATTACCTCGTCTTCGCCATCCACATACTTTTCGGCATCTCTGCTGGTAAGAGCACGTTGATATCCTTCTAGATATTTTTGAAAATGTTTTCGGCGTATCTTTCTTAGCTGTATATTGAGATAGTTTAGAACTGCTTCAATTTCTTGTAGCTGATTAAATCTATGCTCGGTAATGCCCGGCAAGGCTGTGATATTTTTTTCGACCAAGCCGCCTATGCGTACATCTTGCTTGGCTTCTTCCAGTTCTCGCTCATAGTGTGCAATGAAGTCTGGAAGATTGCCAAGATCGGCGGTGACTTTGCTATACCACATCAGTAGTCGTCGTCCTCTTCGTATTCAAAGTCTTCGTCATCCTCGTCATCATCCTCGTCATCCTGATGATCTTTAAGATAGCTGGCCAAAGCACCCTTCACTTCCGAATCGCCTTTGAACGCATCTTTGATGTCGTCGGCTGAAACATCGTTGTCGATCAAGACCGAAACCATGGCTTCGGCCGCGTCATCACGATCCACCTTGTTTACATAACGCTTGAGTTCGGCCCAAATTTCGCTTGCTAAATCTACTGACATCTTTATTCCTCCGTTGCTGTTTCTTCTGTACTTACCGTTTCCTTTTGATTGGCAAAGTCCGCCATGACCTTGTCCAAACAACCATCTTCGTTTGATTCCCAAGCCTTGCGGAACTGCTTGATGATTTCGCCATCACTGGTCACAAACATGAGTCTGTTGCCGTCTTTTTTGAGCAGTCCTTTTTTCTCAGCCAGGTCTACTAAACCTGAGTATGGGTTCATGCCTGTTTCATAAGGAATCTTGACCTGCACACCTTCGAACGGTTTGGCATAGCGAGTTTTCATGACCTTACAACCGGCACGGATACCCATGACTTCGCTAATTTTGTTGCCATCCTCGTCCTCTTTCAGTTTCATCTTCTTCATAGCTACCACAATACTGGAAGCGTAGATAAAGCCCTGACCACCTGAGATCTTATCATCTGGATCAAACATGTCTTGTGACGCATAGGTATGGTTGGTACAAACAAGTCCTACATTGTAGCTACCAAACATGTTGACACAGTTACGAACCAAAGCTGTCAGTGCCTTGGGCTTGCGACCCAAGTCGCCTTTCATTTCACCTGCATCAAACTGATTAACGTCTGTGGGTGTCAACAACATGCCCAAGCTGTCAATAATAAACATGACTTTTGGACGTTCGCCGTCTGGCAAGGCTTTGTAGTCGGCCATAAACGTACTAATAGTTTTGGCCACATCGTCGATCATGGCCATGCTGATCTTGAGCAACTTGCTTTCGTCGGTATCTACCCCCAAGGCCTTGAGCCAATCTTCATCCAGCGCATTTTCTGTATCAATTAAGATAACAAAAATACCTTGCTGTTGTGCGTTACGAGCAATATTGCCTGAGCAGATATAGCTCTTGCCTGCGCCCGACTCACCAGCAAACACTGTGACTTTACCAAGTGGAATGCCCTTGTTGAAGTCGCCCGAGATCAAGTAGTTCAGGGCAAAGTTGCCTGTGCTGATCCAGTCGGTAGGATCGTTAAATCCAATACTCAAGCCGTCGATGCTTTTGGTGATGTCCTTGCGGAACTTTGATACGTCAAATGGTTTTGCCATGATTACTTTCCTTCTTTAAGTTTGTATAATTCTGTAAAAATCTCACTGCTGTCTACTCCACGTCTTAGATCCATCTGAGACAACTTCTCAAAAGATCTAGACAAATTCTTATCAATTGGGTCTTGTATATAATGCAACATGTTTCGATAGCTGTCTTCCAACAAGTAACCAGGCTGTTCAGCGATACGCGATTCCAATTTAGTCCGTAACAAGTTTAACACATGATCTGGCAAATGTCTAATATTTAGGTAGTCCGGAGTTAGCAAGGCTCCAATCACAAAGCTGTTGTTATGGAATCCCAGACCTTTAAGGTAATCCACACAGTCAAATACTGTGTCATAATTTAATAGGAACCACAGCATGTTAAAACTGATCTTGTGATCTAATTTTCGAACACGATCCAAATTTTCACAAAAGTCAGACCATGCGCCTCCGAAACGTATATATTCAAATTCCTCTCCCTGGGTTTCTACGCTGATGGTCCAATGTACGTTTTTGAAATCACACACTCGATCAAATACTCCGGTATCAACCTTGCTAAGGTTAGTGTTTATCCTGAGATTCACATCGGGGTTTAATTTAGACAAGAGTTCCAGATTTTGTTTCATCAACAAGGGTTCTCCTCCGGCCAAATAAACGTGTTTTAAATTGTGAGCATTCTTGTAAATGTATTCTTGGAATTTGTACCTTTGCTCTTCGGACGGAGTTGAGATATTTACACTTAGTTCGTCGGCCCAACGGCTGCTGAATTCTGGGCCACAATACACACAGGCAAAATTGCAAAGATTGGTCCATCTCACATCAATGGTCTGTAGCTCATGTCGACCTGGCTGATAAAGATCTATGGGTGTTTTTTTGAATTCTTTTATGTAAAAAATCCTATCACTGATTATGTCAAATCCTTGTTTGCCATGCTCTAGTTCGTAACAGGTATGACATCCAGCAACCGGACGGTTGGCAATGATATTTTTTTGTTTGGTTATGTTTATATCGTTCAACATGATCTGTTCAACCGGGGTATCATGAATGTTTCCCAAGGATCCTGTAGCCGTGTCACTGCGAATACAATTTTTTATTTGGCCATTAAAGTTGTACATGAGTCCGGTCCAGGGCATGGGACAAAAATAGGGATTGGTCAAGATATCCTTAGGTGTCATACAGGACCTAGACTGATTTCAGGAATCTTAAGACCGTTACGTGTGGCCATGTCCATAAGATCCAACAGGGTCCTAGCCCAGTTGTTGACATCGGCCGCTGGTGGCACTGTCTGTCCCGGTTGCGTGGCAATATAGCCGGGTCTAACCAAGATAATTTTTATACCAAGTCGACGATTGCGTATTTGTCGAACTGCTTCTTCGAGTGCTACCTTTTGTAAACGATATTGGTCCATGTCCAACCCGGGCAAGGTGCTAACCGGTTCTTGAGTCATCATGGTACTAATAACTATGATATGTTTGCCGGTACCGGACCAGCGTTTGGCCATTTCAAACAACAATTCAGTCTGTGCAAATCCGGCCTGCGCATTGTTTACAAACACATCGCAAGGCTCAATTTGGTCACAAATTTTGCCGGTGTTGCGGATGTTGTTGCCTTCTCTTTGGCTGAGTCCTAAAATCTCGTGTCCATCTAACACATACTGTTGAGACAGTGCTTGACCAATTCCGGCGGTGTGCCCAGTAATAGCTATTTTCATGTCATACCTCTCAGCTGTTTTTGTCTTGCTATGTATGCATCAACGGCCGATCGGTCTGTGTTCTTGACATCTAATACAGCTGGATGTTTTAGATAAGCCCAGCTGTGATCTATGTTGTTTTCGCGAGCAAATGCCTGTATGTTAGGAAGATCATCCTGGTTAAGGATACTGACTGTGGTCCACAAATTTAATCGTACCGGCATTTGTTTGTATTGCATGAGATTATGGTAAAAGGTATCCCAAGTGATGGGCCAACGCATAAACTCATGAACTGAACCAATACCGTCGCAACTGACCGTGACTGTGACTTCGATACCACGATCGGCCACGTCAGAGAGTTCTTCTAATACAATGTTACAATTGGTATTGAGTCGCAGAGTCTTGAGATTGGGCGGTAAATTGGTCAAGATTTTTTTGTAATTTTTGCTGTAGCTGGGTTCTCCGCCGTTGATGTCAAGATGTCTGATACGTTCCTGCGGTAGATTCCAATAGCCAGTGCTGTTGTTGACTATAGGAAAGGTTCGACCAGTCAAGGCACCAATACGAGTACTGAGTGTAGAATTACAAGTCATGCAAGCAGCATTGCACACATTGTCTAACACGCCACTGACCTGTAGATAATCTGCCACTGTTTCTGTTTTGTCTAATTTGATTGCATATTGCCGTATGCTTTCGGTCTCTGCTTCTACTTCTTGACATCTGATGCACTCTGCAGGCCAAATATCTTGTTCAAATTGTTGTTTGATATGGGCCAACCATCCACTGTTGTCCATGTCTGATAGGTCGATAAACTGCGGTGGCGAAACCATGTGTCCACATCGGCTCACAGTGCCATTGGTATTAAAACGAACAAAGTGGTCTAGTCTAGGACAGTGCATAGGTAGTACTTAAAAGTCGCTGAGCATGACCAATCACATAGTCATAAGCCGCCGGATCTTGATCTTGTATGAACAACCATAGTTGTTGCATGGTTAACTGTTGTCCAATGGCTTTGATCAACGCTTCGTCGACTCTTTGATACATTTCGGTGGTTGCCAACTGATCAATTTTGGCAATTAACTCGGGCCTGGCGGAACCAAATCCAGGATCCTTGACAAGGTGAGTAATAGTTTTTAAATCTGTCATATCTAATAAATTCAATCTAATGTCCGGTCTTGCGTATCTTGACAAGTTTAACATCCACATAAACTGCGGACAATAATGGCTGTTAAGATAAAGATAATTCAATGCAAACCATTCAACTGTGTCCGGATCTAGTTTTGGATTGTCGCGCAGAACAATTTGTATATATGTATTGATACCCGATATCAATCGTGTGCGCGGATTCCTTAGTATCACATCAATTTGATCAATGCGGCGTATCTGCTCATTGATTTTGGTTTGCCAACCTTGGAGTTGCGCTTCTTTGTGTATGCTCGAACTGCCATTTTTAAGAATAGAATAGACATACCGCTGTGAGGGTACAATTTCTATTACCTCACAGCGGTCTGCAAATACTATACGATCTAAATGTGACAGCACAGATTACTGTTTCTGACGTGCCCGGATCATTGCCAAGATGTCTTGAGCCTTGTCACCACCGGCAGGTTTGGACTGTACTGGAGCACTAGCCACAGCTGATTCGTCATCATCAAAGTCACTTGATGCAACAGGTGCGGCCTTGGCCACCGGTGCTGGTGCATCTTCATCAGTGTCTGCGGCAACAGCTGGTGCTGGAGCAGCGCCACCTGCTGGAGCATTAACTCCGGCTGGGCGGAAGTAAGCACCCCAGCGTTCAGTGTCATAGCTCTGACCATCAACTGATGCTTCAAACATTTCTTTGATAACTTTGAGTTCCGCTTCGCCTGGTTTCTTAGGCAAGAATGTGCTTAGATCAAACAGGCCATATTGATCGATGGCTGCTTGCTCGGCTTCAGTGAGTGCTGTTTCCTTACGAGCCCACTTGCTTCCGTTGTAGTCAGCAAAACCGCCTTTGGAACCTTTGCTGATACGGAAATCTAAACCACGCAGGTAGTCAGTTGGCAATTCTTCCAATTCTGGATCCATCAGGGCACCTTTGATGGTGGTAAAGATCTGAGGACCAATAATGAATCTACGGATTGGGTTCTCTGGAGTCTTGTCGTCACTGAGTGGATTCTCACGCACAAAGCCTTGAAAAATATAACTGCGTTTTTTCCAATACTTGCGACCCATTTCTTCCAAGCTCTTGTCTTTGAACCAAGTGCGAACTTCGGTCAGCACTGGGCAGGTTTCGCCCCACATTTCCACGCAAGGAACCTGAACATAGACCTGTTTACTTTCCATTTCACCTTTGATGCCATTGAATGGCAAACGGATCATGGCTCGTTCTTGCCAAAAGAATGTGTTCTTGGTATTGCCATCTGGAAGGAAGCGTAGTGTGGCGCTGTCGCCTTCGGCCATGTTCCAGTGTGGGTAAATGGCGTTGTCGCCGCCTGTGGAGTTACCGCCTTGTTTTGATTCGCTAGCGGCCAATCGTGCGCGAATTTCTGCTAAAGATGCCATAATAGTTGCCTTTCAAGTTTTATGGTTGTTGCCTATCTAAAATTTAGATGTTAGTTGCCTGCTTAGTTATTATACACAGCTAAGTCTGTGTTTACAAGTTGAATTGGCAAGGTACCTTGCCTTTTCAGTTTTTATTTATCTCAAAGATAATTTTGTCTAATAATTTGCAGTCGATCCCAAATAGTAGCAGGTACTGTTATGTTTTGAGATGTAAACCAATCAATTGTCTGCGCCCAATCTTTGATATTAGAGTGTAAAAAATTGCTTCTAGAATATTTGCCAACTGTTTGAATTTGGCTAGGGCAATATTGATTTCTAAAAACTTCAATCAAATGAAACTCGCTCATGGTCATATCGTTGCCATGTGCATCAATTTTTTTTGAAAATATCAAAGAATTATGCAAATTTAAAAAATTAGTCAGGTGTTGTTGTTCCACATGAGTTCGTAACGATATCAACAAATCTCGAGTCAATACACGATAAGGAACATCGCTTACTTCCCAATGTTCTTCTTCTGGTCCCACAAAAGGTGTGGTTGTACCCAACATGTAACCAGCGTAACGACGGTTGGCATCGTTGATCTTGTTGACTGTGCCCGGGTAATCGTGTAT
>Ga0164297_10002118_pt1 | contig 20012 bp, 18 predicted proteins | sample GEODES058metaG_FD_113539 | JGI IMG/M metagenome (GOLD analysis project Ga0164297, IMG submission 113539) | Dystrophic lake water microbial communities from Trout Bog Lake, Wisconsin, USA - GEODES058 metaG | ecosystem: Environmental > Aquatic > Freshwater > Lake | place: USA: Trout Bog Lake... | reverse complement strand
GGACTGTCTCCTTGAGAGTTAACTCTCTTTTGATCATATTTAAACTTATACTCATCAATCAATAAAGATTAATTTAGCATATTCAAAGATTCATTTTCATGAATACTTCCATATGATAAAGAGGTCATTTTGTTATCTAATAGAATCTACTTCTTCAGTTATTCATGAAATCACAAACATTCTGACTGAAAAATTCCTGATCATCTGAGATTTTGTTTATAAAACGAATTCTTCGCTGCACATCCCATCGAATTTGAGACAGTCCATGAAATTTATCGATAATCGCTTTTTCTACCCTATTACGATGGATAGGGTCCCCTAAAGGAAAATCAACTTGAATCAACTCAGAAAGAGTACCGTCTACTAATTCAATTTGAATGGCATTGGCACAACTTCGTATTTGAATATCGTGATGGTTTTTACTGAAGATGGGATTTTCAATCAAGACCATTTTGTCTCGTAAAGTATCAATCAATGTGTTACTAGCTGCCTCATCCAAATAATCATCTAAAGTGAGTTGACCTTTTAATAAGCCAATTGCTACGATATATTGCATGCAATGATCTCGCGCGGCTCTGGTCGTCAAAGGTCCTTTTTTATCCGTTCTACGAATCGCCTCGTCATGAGAAAAAATCGTAATCTTTTTTACCTGTTCGAAGCGATTGTTTAGCCAAGGATGCAAGTGAATCGCAGCTTCTAAAGCGGTAGAGACATTTCTTTGACAGGGATAGAACTTGAAAATAATATTTTCAAGGACAAAACTACCTAAGGATTCAGAGATGGTGATTTTGTTACCATCATAAAAAACTTTTTCAAATCCCCACTTAGCATCACTTAAAGGTGTTTGATAGCCAGGCTCACCTTTAACTGCGTTGAATGCATGCCAAACAGCTCTACTTGCTGCGTCAGCTCCAGCCCAACTCTTTCTTGGGCCAGCATTGGGTACGTGGCGATAAGCATTTAATGTCCCTCCGTCCATAAAGACATTACCTAATGTTGCTAAAGCCATTTCTTTCGAACCACCAAGGAGTTTGCTGACAACAGCTGATACACCAATTTTTACACCAATGACGTGATCGAGCGCAACACTAGGTTGGTCAAACTTATTAGCAAAGGAAATCATACCCTGAATTTCATAAGCCTGAATGATGCCGTGTAATACATCTTGCATGCTAAGTTCTGGTAATCCTGCTGATCGTTGCTGTTGGCTTCTAAAGTAAGCGACAGATAGGATGGCGCCAATTGAGTCTGATGGATGACCACCCGCAAAAGAAGTATCGTTAAAGTCCATCCACCGAATCATCGCGCACATATCAAAGGCAGCTTTGATTGGGTCAAGACGATAGTTGGTGCCAAATACGGGTACACCATTTGGCACAATTGTTCCCTCTACATAAGGACCCAATAGTCTTAAACAATCTTCTTCATTTAGAGAAGATAGGGCGCAAGAAACCGAATCCCATAAGCAGTATTTTGCAATTGTATAGGCTTGATTTGAAAAGGGCTTATCTGAGTAAACGTAATCTACGATGTTATGTAAGAGTGTGTCAGTAGTCATTTTATTCATTTAATCTTTATAGGTGTTGTTACGATTACTCAATCGAAGCATGGGCCAGTTTGACTAATTTTTCCCATTTGATTGATTCTTCAGCAATAAATTTACTAAAATCCTGTGGCTTCATGGGCTGTGCCATGGCACCTTGCGCAGCAAGTTTTTCTTTTACAGTAGGAGAAGCCAAAGCATCCATCATCGATTTGCTGAGTAGCTGAATAATTTCTGGCGGCGTATTGGCAGGAGCAAATAAGCCATTCCAGTTAATTACTTCAAATTGCGGAAATCCTTGTTCGGCAACCGTTGGCACATTGGGCAACGATGGGTCGCGAACTTTACCAGTAGTTGCGAGCGCAAATACTTTTCCGGCTTTGATAAAGGGTAATGCTGATGGGATGGCACTAAAGTAAAAATCGACTTGACCAGAAGCAATTGCGAGTAAAGCAGGACCGCCTCCTTTAAATGGTACATGTAACCATTTCGAACCTAGTAAATCATTGAGCCATGCACCCGCTAAATGGGTTGAGCTACCATTGCCAGCAGAGGCGTAGCTTAAGTTACTGTATTCCTTTTTACTTTGAGCAACTAGTGATACAAATGTATTGGCTTTTAGCCCTGGTTGGACTACTAAAACATTAGGGAAGATGGTCGCTAAACTGATTGCTGTTAAGTTTTTTTGAGAATCATAATTTAAATTTTTATATAGATGTTGATTAATCGCAATCGGTGCCACATTACCCCACAATAAAATATAACCATCAGGAGTTGCTTTGGCGACTACTTCTGAGCCACGACTGCCACCAACACCACCTAGATTTTCAACGATGATGGTTTGGCCAAGCGTTTTTCGCATTTCTTCAGCAACAATTCGTGCGGTAATGTCTGAGCTTCCCCCTGGTTCAAATGGGACAATCAAACGAATTGTTTTGTTGGGATAGTTGAAGGGATGGGATATCAAGCTAAAAAAAGTAATACAAATTGCAAAGATCGACCTAAGCATTCTATTAAAAGCTAAACAATTACACATAGGTAGTCTATCTCCATTGATATATTTTTTTATTTTTCAACTCTCATCATAAATGAGTTAATATTTACCTAAATAAAAAATAAAAATCTTTGAGACATGCAAGCCATAGTAAGAAAATTTTCAATTTCTAATTGTATGAGATGGAGTCAATTCATTTGCCTCGGCTTGTTCTTTTTTCTGAGCATCTTCGCTAATGCCCAAACTTCAATTAATAATTTAAACGTTCCAAACTCCGGAATTATTAAAATCATTGTGCCATATCCACCAGGAGGGGGCACTGATATTATCGCTAGAGCAATTAGTCAAAAAGTCGGCGAACTGTTACAACAACCAGTAGTAGTGGAAAATCGTAATGGTGCTAACGGTTCTATTGGCTCAGCCTTTGTTGCTAAAGCTCCTGGCGATGGTTTTACTTTATTAGTTGTGCCTGCTGGTTTCTCTGCTAACCCATCCATCTATCCAAACTTACCCTTTGATCAAAAGAAAGATTTAACCGGGGTGACGATGTTAGCTTCCGGCCCTTTAGTCCTCGTGGTGAATCCTTCTTTAAAAGTCAAAAATACGCGTGAATTAATTAATCTCGTCAAATCCAAGCCGGACCAATTTAATTATGCTTCGGCTGGTATGGGGTCTTTACCTCACTTAACTGCTGAACTGTTTAATTTAGAAGCGGGTACAAAAATGTTGCACATCCCTTATAAGGGCGCAGGACCAGCTGTGATTGATTTAATGGGTGGCATCGTCCCTGTATATTTCATGAATATCCTTCAGGCAAAATCACTTATCGCCGAGGGGTCGATTCGAGCTCTTGCCGTCACTAGTCCGCAGAGGTCTAGTATCGATCCTGATTTACCCGCTATTGCTGAGGAATTACCAGGCTTTGACATGATGAATTGGTATGGCGTTTTAGCCCCTTCAACCATTTCAAAAGAGACTTTAGATAAAGTAAATCAAGCCATCATCGTTGCTCTCAATACCCCAAAAGTGAAAGAGAAGTTGAGTCAAGAGGGAATGACAGTGGTTGGAAACAAACCCAATGATTTCAATGCGTTTTTGAAAAAAGAGATGGATAAATATAACCGGATTGTTAAACAAGCAGGGTTATAAAAATTTAACTGGAGATGAAAGACATGAGTGATCAACAAGAACCAAAATATGATGTGGTTTGGCCTATATCGAAAAGGGCTGTAAAAAAGACCCTAGCAGCCAAGCGTATTCCTGATTTAAATGGCAAAGTGATCGTTGAGTTATGGGATGTGATTTTTCGTGGTGAAGTGATTTACCCCCTTGTACGTGAGTACATTAAAAAAAGATTCCCGAACGTACAGTTTGTGCCCTATACAGAAATTGGTAATTTCCATGGAGCGCGAGAGCATCAAGTTACTGCAACCATTGCCGATAAACTAAAGCACTTTAAAGCCGACGCTGCTATTGTCGGCATCGGTGCCTGAGGTAGCTGCACTCCCGCCGTGTTGCGGGCAGCAGCTCTCATTGAGAAACTAGGCATACCGACAGCGTCTATTATTGGTTCTGGCTTTTTGAAGCAAGCTGAAGTGGTCTCAAAAGGTTTAGGCGTGCCCTTAGCGATTGGCGTATATCCTGGCGCGCCTATGGTGGATAGTGAAGCCGAGTTAATTCGTAAGGTAGAAGAGTCATTAGCGCCAGGTTTATTAGAGGGCTTGATCGGTAAGATTCAAACTTTAGAAAATGAAGATGAACAACCGGATATTAAGAAAGTTGTTTTTTCTGGCACCTTAGATGACGTTCAAGATTACTTTTATCAAAAGATGTGGACCGATGGACTACCTATTATTCCACCGACCAAACAACGGGTCGAGGCATTCTTGTCTTTTACTGACCGATTACCTGAAGAAGTGATTGCGGTATTGCCCCAAGAGGGTCGAGAAGCTTCGATTGAGTCGATTGCAGTGACTGGAGTCATGTCAGGTTGTAAACCAGAATATATGCCAATCTTGATTGCGATTATTGAAGCGATGAGCGATCCGGTTTTCAGAATTCAAGATTGTGGTTCAACCCCTGGTTGGGAACCTGTCGTCATTATTGGTGGTCCGATTATTAAGGAGTTAGATTTTAATTTTGGCCAAGGTATGATGCGTTTTGGTCGCAAGTCTAATACGAGTATTGGGCGTTTTGTCAGAATGTATCTGCGCAATATTTGTGGTTACCGGATTCCTCCGGGAGCCGGTGATAAAGGTAGTATCGGACAAAGCTTTTTAGTCGCCATGGCCGAAGATGAAGATAGCGCACGCGAATTTGGCTGGCCTACCTATGCGCAGGATCGCGGCTTTGAATCAAGCGAAAATATTGTGACTGTTCATAGTGTGGTGAGTATTTCTTCACCGATTTATAGCGCGGGTGATCGAGCCATTGATCATGTCCAACAGTGGGCAGATTTGGTCGGAAGTAGCTTCACCTATTGGGCTCACACAGGATTTAAAACTGGTATGTGGAATCCGTTGATAGTGTCGAGTCCTAGTGTGGCAAAAGTGATTGCTAAAGAGTGGACGAAGGATCAAGTAAGGCAGTATTTATATGATCACATTAAAGTGAGTGCAAAGAAGATAACGCACTACGCGAAGATGACAAGTACTCCTACGTTTAGTTTAAAAAATCTGGTAGATGGGGGCATACTGCCTGAGGAATATCATTTATCAGATGATCCAGAGCGCTTGCTCAATGTGATTATTCATCCAAGCATGGTCGAAATTATTGTCTCTGGTGATCCTGGTCGCAATCAATCAAGAGCCTATATGGGTAATCATATTCAAGGACCGCCAACCAGTAGAAAAATAAGTTTACCTGCAACTTGGCCAGCACCTAGAAAAGAGTATTGATTAGTTTTCAACCAGACGGGATACCGCTCTTGAGTTACCAAAGCTAGGGAGATATACGGTGTGTGTGCCAGGTCCGCCACACACCAAGAGTTGAATTTCTTCTGGTTTTTTGGAAATCGGTAGCAGTGAGTCCGCATTGAGTTCGCCTAACTCGGCGCTACGGGAATGCTTCGCTCTGGTAAAGTCACGTTGTGCCATCTCAAAGCCTGGCATCTTACTGAGGTGCCAGAGTTTTTCTTGGATTTGTAATTTGGTGTATCCAGTGCGCACTAGGATTTCAGCATGCTCAGGTCCAATCATGAGCCAAGGTTCACCACCATGGGTATATTCATTACTGGGCGGGTGAATCATGGTTTTTGCAAACACCTGTAACAGTTCATCAGGATCTTTGGCATGTGAATTCATATTCATCGTACCTTCGATTGCCACCACTGTTACGGAAGTTTGTTGTTCATTAAAACCGCGTGCTTGATGAAAAGATCCCCAAGGAGTTTGGTTAGCATCTTCCATGCAACAAAAAGTATATCTGCCAGGTTGACCATGGGTTGATCGGTCCATTTCTCCAGGCAAAGCACCGCCTAGATTTCTCAGTATGAGTCGGATTGCCCGGCCAACAGTTGCATTTCCTGGATTGCCTTCTCCTAGGCAATTGAGCCCCATGTTAAAACGACCTTCATGCGCAACGGCGCCGCTCACAATCACCCAAATACCAACGGGATTCGTAGTGGGTTGCAGGGCGGATAAATTAAATTGGGGATCAGCCATTGCTTCAGTTGCTGCAATGATGATCGGTAAATCTTTAGGTTTACAGCCAGCCATGACAGCATTGACGGCGATTAATTCAATTGTTGCATCACCGTATCCGGGAGGCAGATTTGTAATAACTTTATCTTTGATGGGTAATAAATGCCCAAGCATCTTTTCTATGCGAGCTGGTGTCGGCGGAATGATAGGTAAACCATCTCCCCAATGATTGGCATTGTAGTAATCAATAATTAACTCTAAGTCGTCTTCCAAGTCAATTTTTGGCGATTGGGGGGCTGGCATGCGTTGTTCCAAATTGTAGGTAATGTTCTATTTGTTGCAAACAGTCTTTTGCAATCTCTTTAATTTCTTCTCTAGTTTTTAAACCAAAGGGATGCGGGACTTCTAAAATCGGCAGGGCCGGCACGCCCAAGGCTTTCGCTTGCGATCGTCCTAATTTGATAAAGGTCGACGAGCACAGCGCCATGCCTAATTTACCTTGCTTTGCTACTACTATACTGTCCTGGAGACTCCAGGACGTACAGGACCCTCAGTCACCCGAGCCCGCGATAACTAGGTCACATTCTTCAATCATCCTCTTAAGCATCTCTGCCGGGGCTGGTAAAGAAGCGGCATTTTTTCTTTCACGTATGATTTTTTTAACACCTAAGCTACTTAGTAACAAAATCTCTAATTCATCGGCTAAAAAGTTGAAGTTGGGTTTTGAGTTATCGATAAAGCCGACCGTTTGAATCTGATGTGCATAGGCCTTATTTTCAACTTCGATAGAAGCGTCTTTTTTAATCGCAGTAGGATTAAATAATGTAATAGTGGTTGGCATGAGCATTCCTTACTTTGTTTAATCTATTTGTATTTTTGCATAGGCGATGGTTTTGGTCCATCGGTCGATTTCACCACGAATAAATTGTTCGGTAGCACTAGGTGATAAATTTAAAATATCAATCCCTTGTTCTTTGAAGGTTTTGATTGTTTCAGGTTGCTGCAGGGCTTTGGTTGCAGCTTCTAAAATAACCTGTTGCATGCCAACAGGAACTTTAGCTTGCACTAGTAATGCGTACCATAAGGAAGCTTGATATTCTGGGTAACCACTTTCAGCTACCGTTGGTAACTCAGGTGCAATGCTGGAGCGCTTAGGACTCGTCATGGCTAGAGCTTGCAATTTACCACTTTTTACAAAAGGTAAAACTGGAATAGGACTAGTACAAAGCAACTGAATTTGACCGCTTAATAAATCGTTTAAGGCTGGACCAGTTCCTTTGTAAGGGGTGTGAATCAAATCAATACCCGCCATAAATTTAAATAGTTCGACCGCTAAATGCCCGCCCGATCCAGGACCTGCCGAGCCATAATAAATGGGCATGGTTGCTGCTTTAGCAACCAGTTCTTGAATGGTTTTAACTTTTAAAGAAGGATGTGCAACCCAAATGAGTGGTGTACTACCGACTAAAGTAATCGGGGCAAAATCTTTGATCGTATCGTAGGGCAATGGCCTTTTGAAGCCTGGATTGATACCGTGTGTAGTACTTGCAAAGAATAAGGTATAGCCGTCAGGCTTTGCTTTCGCTGCAGCGTCCGTTGCAATCATTTGTGCGCCACCACCTTTATTATCAATAATAATGGGTTGCTGGAGCGCATTCCCTAGAGAGGGTGCAAAGAGCCGCGCAATAATATCCCCAGCGCCCCCAGGTGGGTAGGGTACGATGAGATGCACAGGAAAACGATGTTTGTAAACCTCTTGAGCAAAGGTTTTCAGACTGAGTAGTGGAGCACATACACCAGCAAAAATCCATTTAGTAAAAGATCTTTTATCTAAATTCATAATGACTCGTCTCGTTATTTTCTTTTTTTTAGTCAAGCTAGTAATTGTTTCTACTAGTGTATCTCCAAATTGACTGAAATTGGATTTCGTTTTAATGTATACAATTGTACACATTATATGATGTGTGAAATTTAGAGATTAAAACAAATATAAGAGACAGGTTTCATGATGAATCAACAATTTGATGTAGTGGTCATAGGCGAGGGGATAGCGGGCTTAAGTGTTACCCTTGAGCTTGCCAAAAAAGGTCTAAAAGTTGCAGTTTTCGAAGGATATACCTTTGGTGGTTTAGTACTGACGATTAATCAACTCCACCCGCATCCACTCGGTGAAGTGACATCGGGAGCGGATTTTGCATCTAATTTTTTGATGGAGATTATGGACTTAGAAGTAGAGCGCTATGCAGAATTTGTGACGGGTATTGAAAAATTAGATTCTAGTTATCTAGTAATCAGTGACAGTCTGCAAGTAGAGGCTCAGCATATTGTGATTGCTAGCGGTGCGAAATTAAAGTCATTAGGTATTCCTGGAGAAAAAGATTTTGAAGGTCGTGGCGTCTCACATTGCGCTGATTGTGACGGTGCATTTTTTATTGGTAGTGAGGTTGTAGTTGTTGGTGGTGGGGACTCTGCGATGCAAGAAGCCCTCATTCTTGCGGAGTATGCCAGTAAAGTAATCATGCTGATTCGTGGCAATGAGTTGAGTGGTAGCGCATCTCTAAGAGCTAAAGTCTTGGCTAAACAAAATATTGAACAGTGTTATCAAACTACTATCTTAGAAATTCTAGGTGAAGATGGAGTTCACTCTGTTCTGACCCAATCCTTATTCGATCAATCCCAAAAAACATTAGCTTGTCAGGGAGTATTCCCATTCATCGGTTTAGAGGCAAATACCCAATTTTTACCTAGGGAGATTCAATTGAATAGCCAAGGGCAGGTAGTTGCTGATGACAAATTATGTTCTACGCTGCCTAATATCTGGGCTATTGGTGCAGTACGTGCGGGTGGAAATGGTCTTTTGTTAGACGCAATAGAAGATGCTAAGCGTGTTTGTAAAAATATAATTTCTCAATAAATACAATTAGTTAAAAATATTTTTCGGAGGATTACATACAATTGTATACAATGGTATGTAATTATTATTTAAAGTAACTGGAGACACAATTGAGTCACGATTCACGAGAGAACCCCTATACCAAAGGTATTGCAGAATTCGTTAGTAACTTGCAAGCAAAAGATATTCCTTCTGAAGTTTCACAAAGAATTAAGTTATTAATACTAGATTCAATTGGCTGTAGCTTATATGGGCAAAAATTAGAGTGGATCCAAATTCTTCAAAATACTTTAGCGAGTGTGGATGAATCGAAAGTGGCTAATATTTGGGGAACCAATAAATACTTGTCATTACCTCATTCAGTCTTGGTAAATGGTACGCAAATTCAAGGCTTTGAGTTAGATGATGTCCATCGTCAAGGCGTTCTGCACGTTGGTGCCGTGGTCTTACCGGGTTTGCTCGGAATTGTTGAAACACAAAAATCGATGAGTGGCTTAGATTTTTTAACAGCAGCCGTTGCTGGCTATGAAATTGGTCCTCGGGTTGGGATTTGTATGGGTCAAGAGCATATTGCTCAGGGTTGGCACTCTGGTGCAACGGTTGGCGTCTTTTCTTCAGCTGCTGGGTCTGCGAGAGCATTAGGTCTAGATACTCAACAAACGATTCATGCCTTAGGTATTGCCGGTACTCAAGCGGCTGGTCTCATGGCGGCGCAATACGGTGCCATGGTGAAAAGAATGCATGCTGGTCGTTCAGCTCAAAGCGGTCTTTACGGCGCACTGCTGGCTAAAAACGGTTTTACAGGTATTGAAAATGTTTTAGAGAGTGAGTACGGTGGTTATTGCACGACTTTCTCAAGGTCGCAGGACCGATTTGACTTGGCCCAACTCACAGCAGGTTTTGGTGAGGTATGGCAAACAATGGGGATTGCACTCAAGTTCTATTCTTGTGTTGGTAGTAATCACACGACATTAGATGCGATTCGCATCATGCAACAACAACGTCCTTTTGGCCCTAATGACATTGATGAAATTGTTGTGCGTGGTTCACAAGTAACGATGGATCACGTTGGTTGGAAATATATTCCACAGGGCTTAACTTCTGCACAGCTTAATTTACCGTATTGTGTCGCAACCCTTCTGTTAGAAGGAGAGTGTTTTGTTGATGAATTCACGGACGCAATGGTCGCAGACCCAACTCGTATGGCGCTTTCTGAAAAAGTTCGGGTCGAACATGATGATGCGATCACCAAGCAAGGCTCTAAGTTTAGACATAAGGTGCATGTCGAAGTGAAATTAAAAGACGGCGCTAAATTAAATGCTACCGTTGAGTCTGGTCGTGGAAGTGAACATAACTTTGCGAGTGAAGCAGATATCGTCAATAAATTTATGTTATTGGCTACCAAGGCGTTACCAAAGTCTCAGGCTGAAGAACTCTGTGACAAGATACTTCACCTTGAGAAATTGGCAGATGCAAAAGCTATCACTGCTTTGTTGGCGATTAGGTAAGGTGCAAAGCTGATGACTGCCTCACAAACTCTCGCTCAATTTTGTATAGACCAGCAACTCTCAACGATTCCGCATGAGGTCAAGGAGATGGCGAAGGCCGTGATTGTCGATACGGTGGGAGTGGCTACTTATGGCAGTCAATTTGCTTGGAGTCAGTCGATTGCAAAATACGCATCATCAGTAGGTAGTCATGGCAAAAGTCGCGTTTTTGGTTTAAACAATGTGCGCTTGCAAGCTCCTTTTGCAGGACTTGCTAATGGTTCCTTTACCCACGCCTTTGAGCAGGATAGCTTGCGCAAACCAGGCGCAGGCGTTCATCCTGGCGCAACCATTGTGGCACCAGCCTTCGCCGTGGCGGAGGAGGTTGGGGCAACAGGTAGTGAACTCCTGCATGCCGTCATTATTGCTTGTGAGGTGATGTTTCGGATTGGTGCTGCATCGCTTCACACGAGTGAGAAAAAAGGTTTTCATGCGCCGGGTTTAACAGGACCCTACGGGAGCGCAGTCGCTGCTGGAATCTTGATGAAACTCAATGCGCAGCAAATTACTGCAGCTTTAGGGATTGCTGGCTCCATGTCCTCAGGTCTATTAGCGTTTACGAAGGCACAGCAGGGTGCTGATGTCAAACGCTTACATCTTGGTCGGGCTGCTGAAGCTGGGATTGTGGCAGCAAGACTTGCACAAGAAGGTTTAGATGGTCCTGAAAATATCTTAGATGGCCATTTTGGATTTTTGGAAAGTTATTGTGGTCAATCGAATCCTGAACTGTTGACGAAAGATTTAGGAACTGCTTGGGAAACAAATAAAATTTGTTTAAAAGCATTCCCCTGTCATGTGACATCCCATACGTCGATTGAATCACTGCGCGTGCTAATGCAGGAGCATTCTTTTGATGCCTCTCAAGTCAGCAAAATTGATATTGAGGTTTCCGATAAAGTGTTGAGTCACCATGTGATTCGAGAACCTAATGATATTAAGCAGGCGCAATATAGTTTACCGTTTTGTGTAGCCTGGGCTTTGTACCGAGATCCCTATCAACCAGAAAATATGAATGCATCGATATTAAGCGATGCCTCCATTACGAAGATGAGTCAGGCAATTACCTTGACGCCGTTTATTACCCCCAACAAAAAGAGTTCTGCTTGGTCGTCACTTCTGCGAATTACTTTGCAATCTGGCAAAGTGATTGAGAGATGGTCAGATGAATTCACTGGTTCGCCGTCTAAACCACTAACTGGTGATGGTCTGAAAAATAGATTTTTTCAGTTGACTGGGCAAGGAAATTTAGTCACTAAAGAGCATTGGTGGGAGAGCCTCAATCAAATTGATCAGGTACAAGATTTGACGTTACTGCCGGATTTAATTTATCTAAAGAAAAGCTAACGAAATGAATCAGGATAGAAGAAAATTTACGGAGCTAATGGCCTTAGCAAGTGCTTACGGTGTTGTACCCCAGTTATTTGCACAGTCTAGTTTGGCTGATAGTTATCCTAAAAAACCAATTCGTATCTTATGTCCCTTTGCGCCGGCAGGTGGGGTTGATATTACCGCTAGATCGATTGCCCAGCAATTAACCCAAGCCTGGGGTCAATCAGTTGTTGTCGATAATAAACCGGGTGCCAATGGTACCATTGCCGTTGAGACAGCCGTTCAAGCTCCACCAGATGGTTATACGTTGACGATGATTTCTTCTAGTCATTCAGTCAATTCAACTCTGCTAAAAAATCAAAGTTATGACCTTATTAAAGATTTGGCACCGATTACTCAAATGACAAGACAACCTTATGTCCTTGTCATAAACCCCAATTTGCCAGTGAACAGTGTTTCTGAATTATTAGCCTACGCTAAGAAAAATGGCAAAAGTTTAACTTATGGCTCTTCTGGTATCGGTGGCTTTAGTCACTTAGCTGGCGGTCTATTTAGTTTGTCGACTAAAACAGAAATGCTGCATATCCCCTATAAAGGGGGATCCTTAGCGATGAATGATGTAATTAGTGGACAAATAGATATGTTGTTCTCTACCATCTTGCAATCGCACGGTCATATTAATACTGGGCGCTTGCGTCCTTTGGCAGTTACTACACCACAACGATCACCCTCTTTGCCCGATATACCAACGATGCAAGAGGCAGGTATTAAAGATTACGAAGTACAAGGTTGGTACGGCATTGTGGCATCGGCAAAAGTACCTGGACCTATTTTGAATAAGCTCAATAAAGAAATTGTACAAATTTTAAAAAGTCCAGAAATCACTCAACGACTTCAAACTGATGGCTCCGTTGCCGTCGGAAGTTCTCAAGAAGAGTTTGGCGAATTTATTAAATCCCAAGTTGCAAAATGGCGTAGCGTTATTAATGCATTAAAAATTCAAATATAAAAGTATTGAGGAAGAGATATGTCAATAGGAAATTTTTTTGCAAGCAAAGTAACAGAACTGGAATTTAAAGACCTTAGTTCTGAGATGTTGCACTGGGCTAAGGTGGGTATTTTAGATACCGTCGGAGTAACTCTTGCTGGAGCGAATGAACCCTGCGCTACTATTCTCTCAGAGGTTTTAACTGGCTCTTCAGGGCCTGCAGTCATCTTTGGTACTAATCGTAGTTGCTCTGCTCTAGACGCAGCCTTCATTAACGGGACTGCTTCGCACGCTCTGGATTTTGATGACTGCAATAACACGATGGGTGGTCATCCTTCTGTACCTATTTTGCCAGCATTATTTGCCCTAGCTGATGAAATCAAAGTCAGTGGTAAAGATTTTATTACTGCGTATGTAGCCGGTTTTGAGGTAGAAACAAAATTAGCGATGATGGTCAATTTTCATCACTACTCGAAAGGCTGGCATCCTACTACCACCCTAGGGGTTTTTGGTTCTGCTGCCGCTTGTTCTAAATTACTAAAACTTACCCATGAACAAACAAAGGTTGCGTTAGCGATTGCTGCCTCTGGTGCTTCAGGTTTGAAAGCGAATTTCGGTAGTATGACGAAGCCTATGCATATTGGTCGTTGTGCGAGAGAAGGCTTGTTAGCAGCGAAGTTGGCAAAGCAGGGTTTTACTGCGAATGTGGTCGATGTATTTGAACATCCTCAAGGATTTCTTGAGGTGTATAACGGTGCGGGTAACTACGATATAGATAAAGGCTTGCAAGCCTGGGGTGCGCCATTTGATATTGTCAAACCTGGCATTGCAATTAAACAATATCCTTGTTGTGGCAGTACGCACCCGGCAATTGACTGCGCGATTGAGCTCTTTCAATCTCAGCAAATTAATGTTGATGAGATTGAACTAGTAAATATTTGGATTCATGAACGTCGTTTGAAGCATACGAATCGACCCTTACCTAAAAGTGAGTTAGATGCAAAATTTAGTGTTCAATATGTAGTTGCAAGAGCCTTAGCTGATGGCTGTGTTGCCATCGAACATTTTGAAGAGTCGCAGTATTCTGATCCAAAGATTCTGAGTCTAATGCAAAAGATACAAGCTGCTCCCTATGGTGATAAGCAGTTTTCACCGGACAATCATTTTGGTGGTGAAGTGCGTATACAACTTAAAGACGGTAGAGTCTTTGAAGCAAAAGTCCAAGAACCTCTTGGCAGAACTTCTGATAACCCGCTACCAAAAAATCGCCTCCAAGCAAAGTTTGAATTGTGTGCAAGACGGGTACTTGCTCAGGATGCGATTACCCATGCTTATGAATTCATCACCGAATTTGAATCACTTGAAGATATCAGAGATTTAACTTTATTACTAAAAATTAATTAAATAGGAAAAATAGAATGAGCGAAAATACATATGATGTAATCGTTGTTGGTAAGGGTAATGCAGCCTTATGCAGCGCCTTATCTGCTAGAGATACTGGCGCTAAGGTCTTGATGATTGAAGCAGCGAGTCGTGATGAACATGGTGGTAATAGTCGTTTTGCCGGTGGTGTCATGCGCTTTGCCTACGAGACGGTAGAAGACTTATTAAAAGTCACCGATATTACTGAAAAAGAAATCGCCGAAACTGATTTTGGTACGAACACAACGGACGAGTATTTTGATGACTTGTTTCGCTTAACGCAGTTCCGCACGGATCCCGAGTTATCCGAAATTTTAGTTCGTCAAAGTCTTGAAACCATGATTTGGCTGCGCAGTAAAGGGGTTCGTTTTGTTCCTAATTTTGGCCGCCAATCAGCATTAGTTGATGGTAAGAGAAAGTTTTTTGGCCGTCTGCCAATTGAGGTATCGGGTGGTGGTGCTGGCTTAGTTGATTTTTTAGATAAGACTGCCCAACAAGAACAAATTGAGGTGGTATACGATACGCGCGTAAATTCACTAATTTTTGATGGCATTAAAGTTTCAGGAGTGAGAGCTCAATCAGGCGATCAATTAGTTGAATATCATGCCAAGTCTGTGATCCTAGCTTGTGGTGGCTTTGAGGCGAACCCTGAAATGAGAACTCGATATTTAGGCCCAGGTTGGGAGCTTGCGAAGGTAAGGGGTACGCGCTTTAACCAAGGAGATGGTTTAAAAATGGCTTTAGATATTGGCGCTGCTCCCTATGGTAATTGGTCGGGTTGTCATGCAACTGGATGGGATCGCAATGCTCCGGAGTATGGCGATGTGAACGTGGGTGATAAATTTCAAAAGCATAGTTATATCTTTGGTTTACTCATTAATGCAGAGGGACGTCGCTTTGTGGATGAAGGCGCCGACTTCCACTCATTTACCTATGCCAAATACGGTGGGGAAGTGTTGAAACAAACTGGTCAGTTTGCATGGCAAGTTTTTGACTCTAAAGTTAAAGATATTCTGCGTAATGAATATCGCATTAAGTTTGTGACGAAGGTTACTGGGAATACTTTAGAGGAGCTTTCTGAAAAATTAGAGGGTGTAAACGCTAAAGAATTTTTAAATACCGTCAATGCTTATAACGCAAATGTGAATCACGATGTAAAGTTTAACCATACTATTCTTGATGGTAAAGGTACAGAAAATATCTATCCACCGAAGACCAACTGGGCACAAGCACTAGACACCGGTCCTTTTGAGGCGTATCAGACAACCTGCGGTATTACCTTTACTTTTGGAGGATTAAGAACAGTTGCTGATTCTGGTCAGGTGTTGAATGTGAACCTTAAACCGATTGAAGGTTTATATTGCGCTGGTGAAATGGTTGGCGGTATTTTCTACTTTAATTATCCAAGCGGTACTGGATTAGTTTCAGGATCGATCTTTGGCCGGATTGCCGGTACCTCTGCAGGTAAGGCAGCCTTAGAAAATTAATGGCATCTATCAAATCTCCTACAGCATCAGAACATCAGCCCAAGGGGGCTGATGAAAAAAAATCTATTAAAAAGAGATCGACTAAAGAAGATTCAACCTCACTGAGTGAGCAAGCTTATCAAGCGATTCGCAAAGCAATACGACAACGACGTTTTCGAAGTGGTGATCGATTACGAGAAAATGAACTGGCGGAGATGTTGGGCTTTTCTAGAACTCCAGTCCGAGAAGCCTTAGCAAGACTTCAGGTAGAGGGGTTAGCTGCTGAGAATGGTCAACGTGGTTTTATGATTGTTGAGTTTGATCATGTCATCGTCACCGAGCTTTTTGTGATGCGTGAAGTGCTCGAGGGAACTGCCGCGAAGTTAGCAACTCGTAATGCGCAGGACACTGAAATTTCTTGGATCAGGTACTTACATGACCAATACTCTGATTTAATTCATTCAGGTAAGCCCGCGCATTTAATTACGGAAAAAAATCGTCAGTTTCATGAAGCGCTTTCCTTATGTGCCCATAACCGATTTTTACTCAGGATGTTAGAGCCGATTCATGATGCTTTAGGACTATTAGGCGAGTCGAGTTTAATGGATCAAAAACGTGTGCAAGACAACTTACACGATCATGAACAAATCGTGAAAGCCTTAGAATCAAGAGATGCAAACTTAGCAGAAGAATCGGCTAAAAAGCATATTCAAAATGCGTATGCTTTTAGAATAAAACGGATGTTTGAGGATTCTCACGATTAATTGAAGCCATGAAGAGCGCAACGAATCAACAATCTGAAAACCCGATGGCAAAGTTGCCCTCGGTAGACTATTTAATTCAACAGTCTGCGCAAAGGTTTCAAAGTACTTACGGCTTGCCCGAGTTAACTAAAGTAGTTCGACTGGTATTGCAGGAAGTTCGACAAACTTTGTTGAGTGAAGCTTCAACCAGGTCCTATGTAGATGAGGATTACTTGCGATGTATCGAGCAAAAATTAACACAGCGTGCTGAAAAAAAAGTAAAAGCAGTCTTGAATTTGACAGGCACCGTTTTACACACTAATTTAGGCAGAGCCGTACTCCCTAAGGAAGCGGTTGATGCCTTAACTTTAGCAGCCTCTGAAGCTTGTATATTAGAGTACGATCTGGGCGAAGGAAAACGGGGAGATCGAGATCAATTGATCGAAGAACTCTTGTGTGAGCTCACTGGAGCAGAAGCTGCGACGGTCGTTAATAATAACGCTGCTGCTGTATTTCTTCTACTTCATGCCTTATCTGAAAAAAAAGAAACTATTATTTCAAGAGGTGAGCTGATTGAGATTGGTGGATCCTTTCGGATTCCCGATATTATGAAGCGTGCTGGAGTAAAACTAGTGGAAGTCGGAACGACCAATCGCACCCACGCCAAAGATTTTATGGAGGCGATTACCCCCAAGACTGCCATGATCATGAAAGTGCACACTAGTAATTATGCGGTGCAGGGTTTTACAGCGCATGTGGAAGATGATGTCTTAGCGCAAATTGCAAACGATCACCAAATTGCCTATGTCGTAGATTTGGGATCAGGCAATTTAGTCGATATGTCTCTCTTTGGTTTACCCAAGGAACCTACACCAATGGAAGCTTTAAAAAGTGGTGCTCATCTCGTTACTTTTAGTGGAGATAAATTATTGGGTGGGCCTCAATGTGGAATGATTGTTGGTAGTAAAGAGCTGATCGCTAAAATTAAAAAAAATCCTCTCAAGCGGATGCTGCGTGTCAGTAAATTAACTTTGGCTGCCTTAGAGGCGGTACTTCACTTGTATCGCAATCCAGCTCGCTTGCCAGAAAAATTAACTGTTTTAGGGCAATTAACGCGAACGAGAGAAAATATCTCTCTACAAACAGCCCGGATTGTCAGTCATTTGAATCCGTATTTTGAAGGTACTAATTTAACTATTAGCTCACAAGTTGTAATGTCTCAAATCGGCTCTGGTTCCTTACCTATTGATCTTTTACCATCCTCTGCGGTCGTGATCTCTGGGAAAAGTAAAAGTGCTGAAAAAATGGTTTTGCGATTTGAAAAATTATTACGTAAAGCCGCAATTCCAGTGATTGGGCGTATCAAAGAGCAACAATTGATTCTTGATTTGCGTTGTTTACGGGAGAATCAAGAAGAGATTCTCAGTATGTCAATCCAGAAAGTTTTTCAAGAAATTCATTTCAAACCATGATCATTGGTACAGCGGGTCATATTGACCATGGTAAAACTTCACTCGTGAAATTACTAACGGGAGTTGATACAGATAGACTTCCAGAAGAAAAGAAACGAGGTATCACGATTGATTTAGGCTTTGCCTATACTCAAGGTCAAAATGAGTCGATGCTAGGTTTTGTTGATGTACCAGGTCACGAAAAATTCGTCCATACCATGGTTGCTGGTGCCGTTGGCATGGATTACGGCTTATTAGTGATCGCCGCAGATGATGGCATCATGCCGCAAACTATTGAGCATTTACGAATTTTAGAGCTATTGGGTGTTAGCGATCTTTGTGTAGCGATTACTAAAATTGATATGGTTGATCAGCAACAAATTGATACGGTTCAACTTGAGATAGAAAATTTACTTTCGCAAACCAGATACCGGGATGTACAGATTTTTAGAGTGTCTAATGCTACTCAAGCGGGTGTGGCAAATTTAAAAGACCATTTATTGCATTTGACTTTAGCAACTCAAAACGCGCAATCTTATTTTCGGTTAGCGATTGATCGCGTCTTTATTTCTAAAGGAATGGGCGTCACGGTGACTGGTGCAGTTCAAGCAGGAGAAATTAAGGTGGGTGATCAACTTGTATTGATGCCACAGGGAATCTCAGTCAAGGTAAGATCAATCCACGCTCAAAGTAAAAGTGTGGATCAAGCTACTTTTGGTAGTCGTTGCGGTATCGTACTGAATGGGGTTGATTTAGATAAAGTGCACCGTGGGGACTGGTTAGTTGCTAAAGAATTAAACCAGGAAGTAGAGCGTTTTGATGCCATGATTGAAATGCCAATTGATGCTAAGCAAAAAATTAGAAATGGTGAAATTTTACTGTTACATCATGGTACCGATCATACGAGCGCAAGATTAATCTTATTAGATAAAAAAGAACTGGTTGCCGGTGAATCAGCGCTTGCACAATTGGTTCTGCAAAAACCTCTTTCAATGTGTTGGAATGATCGTTTTATTTTGCGAGACATGAGTGCTAGATATTCCTTGGCTGGAGGCCGAGTATTGGATATTTCTCCGCCGCAACGTTCGAGAAAGACCTTAGAGCGACTTCAGTTTTTAAACTTGTTACTTGCGGACCATCCACAAGCAGTATTGCAAGCTATTATCAAGTCATCTAAGACACCTGTGTCACTTGATCATTGGGCGATGTCGATGAATCAATTACCTCTGATATTAAAAGAAGCAGCACAGGGTATGAATGCATACGAGATCGTATCAAGCCAACAGACTTTTTACATAGATGAAATTTGGTTGAAACAAATCGAAAAATCAATTGTTGAATATCTTCAAGTGGATGAAAGGATAGTCGGGATTGATCAACTTAGGTCACTTTTTAAACCTAGAATGGATCTAAAGGTATTTAGAGTTTTATTGGATGAATTCATTCAGTTAAAAAAAATATTTATGATGGGCTCAAAATATACTTTGAGTCTTCAAGGAATCACTTTTTCTGAATCAGAGAAAATTGTTTGGGATAAAGCAGTTTTAAAATTACGAAATGAAAATTTTAATCCACCACTAATGCGAGATATTGCTAAGGATTTAAAGATTCCGGAAGTGGTTCTTATGAATGTATTTAAAAAAGCCACTCAACAGCAACTCTTGGTCTGGGTGGGTAGTGATATCTATTATTTGTTTAGCACCATGAAAGAAATGGCTTTGATTCTCCAAGATCTATTTGCTTCGCATCAACAAATTACTGTAGTAGAGTTTAGAAATCGTTTGCAGATTGGTCGTAACCGAGCCGTTTTCATTATTGAAGCATTTGATAAGATAGGATTTACTTTACGGATTGTTAAGAAAGATCCCAAGACTGGTGAAGTGCAGGATTTTAGAATTATTAAAAATTCTAAGGTATTTTTGTAATGCCAAATGGAAAAGTGTCGATCCCGGGTGGGACGTCCAGACTTCAAATCTGGGAAGGGCTGTAGAACAG
>Ga0164297_10002117_pt1 | contig 20018 bp, 15 predicted proteins | sample GEODES058metaG_FD_113539 | JGI IMG/M metagenome (GOLD analysis project Ga0164297, IMG submission 113539) | Dystrophic lake water microbial communities from Trout Bog Lake, Wisconsin, USA - GEODES058 metaG | ecosystem: Environmental > Aquatic > Freshwater > Lake | place: USA: Trout Bog Lake... | reverse complement strand
TTCCAAACATCTTTTTCATGCGCATCAAAAACACTTTTTAATTGCAAAATAACCGATTCGTCATCCGTATCAAGCAGGCGCTTAGCCAATAATATCTTCTCAGCTTGTATGTCCATGATCAAATTTAACTTAGTTGACGAATAAATACAATAGATGGTTTTTTGTTATTCATTCTGACTGACGAAAGCAATCGTAATTAGCCTATGCCAGCTCAATACAAAAAAATTGAAGCTTGCCCAAGCCCCATTATCAACAAAACGCCAAAAACAATTAAGGCCATCCTTTCGGACAGCCTTAACTACAATGTGCGGAAGAAGGGACTCCGAATTGCTTATTTCCGGTACAAAATGTTGTACTAATGAATCCATTTCGAGGTTTTTTTTCTGCAAATATAGGGCTATTGTGTCCCTTTAGTGTCCCTAAATATATGTAGTATCTTGTTGATTTTCGAACAGACAAAAAGAAGATTGCTTTAAGATTAAAATAAAAAGCAGATTAATTTACAGCTAAGTGTTATTTCATCGGTTGCAGAATTAATGAAATATGATTCATTGATTAACGCGACAATCGGCAAAACTTTGTTTACCGTTAATTCAACTCAGGAATTACTTTATTAATTTATTATTTACCCGGACCAATTTCCTGGGTCGAAAAACGCTGATCATTTGCCCCCCAAAAGCCTAAATAACAATCCAATAAACCAATGAGAAAAAAATAACAGAACCAAAATCGGTATTTGACAATAAGGGAATTACAATCTCAATTGTCATTAACTACAAGATCTTGCAGTTCTTTAATTTTATCGTCGGGTGAAGTCTTGTCCCTGTAGTTTAAAATACAGCTAGCCTGGCAATTTTTCAGGTATTGAATATTGTCTGATTCAAAAGTGATTTTTTTCCATCTAGCGGAATCCCGATCAAACAGAAAAATCATATTTTTCTTGATATCATAGTAAAACCAACCTACTTCTCTGGAATCGTTCAAAGACTTAGCTAGTACGGTGATTTGATACCCGTCTAAAATTTTAGGATCAATTTGCTTGATGATGACGACCTGCGGGCCCGGGTACATATTTTTTAACCTGCGCCCGTCAGAAGTAATATTTACCAATTCGATCAGTGCATTTTTAAAAAACACAGCTTGCTTATCGTTTGACAGAATTTCCTGGCCCCGGGAAAAATCGATCGTATATAGTTTTGAGTTTGGATTTTGGTCAACAATATTACGCTGAGCGCGTGCGGAATCAAATATTAACACCAATACAAGAAAAAAACCAATTTTTTTCATCTTATTATAATAAAAACATCCCTTTCAAGATTTTTCAATTTTAATAAAAATGAAATTCGATTATAATTCCTAAAACAAGTAGGTAAACCTGGCTACAAACTGACATTCAGTTTTTTATAAAATCAGATTTTTTAATTAAAGATAAAAACACGAAATATAGTTCCTGCTTTAAAATGGGGATATCATTTTATTTCGAAATAAATCAGTCAGAACCTTTTTTGTTTCCCGGAAATGGAAAAACAGAATGATTTTAAAGCGTAACCTGGAATAGCATTATGTGATTCTGCAATCCACAAATACTATTTTTTGATTGAAAATCTATATTGATAATAGTTTGCTATCATTTCAGCTGTCAATTTATAACTTAGAAATTCTACTAGTTTTAGTAAGCTGAATTGCAAATTGCCAACCTTTTTCAATTGTAAATTTGCTGTAATATCCTGCTAACGGGGGTTAAGCGACAATTTATGGATGATAAAGATGTTTTTTTTTATTTATTAGCTGCGACGCTTTTATTGGCATTGACTGGTGCTTTAGTCAATTTAATTAAATATTTCAAATACGCTGGAACTGGTAAAATTTTGCTTATCAATTCAACTGCAGGCAAGGCAAAAGCATTTTTTACAATAAGTTCAATTATCGGTATTATTTTATATTTGAATTACAATAATCTTTTTTAATGTCCCTGGCAAACATTTTCTGTAATAATTCGCGGGTTAAACTTTTTTAAAAAAAATGACGCTTAAATAACTCCAAATCGTTTGGGCAAAGTATTTTAAACACAAATGGATGCCAGATAAATTCGATTACTTTTTTATCAATAAAGATATTTCCTTTGCTATAATAAAAATGGCGATAAATGATTACCGCTTTGATTATCCAATAAAATTGGTTACACTACTTCGACCTGTAATTTAATCACCTTAAACCAATACTCACACAGGGTTTTTAATTGTTTATTAAAAACGAAAAGATCCATAGGTTTTACCATATAAGAATTTGCATGGTTTAAGTAGGCATCTTTGATATCCTGATGCGAATTGGAGGTAGTTAACACAATAACGGGAATATTTACCAAATCCACATCGCTCTTGATTATTTTCAGGAGTTCAATGCCATTTATTTTAGGTAGGTTAATATCTAAAAGAATCAGATCAGGCTTAATGGCAATTTTAGCGTCCCTTATCTTTCTAAATTGTTGAAGGGCTATTTCCCCATCATTTAACACTTCTACGTTACACTTAACCCCAACTTGCTTAAAGGCTTCCAAAGTTAAAATGATATCCCCTTCGTTATCTTCGATCAATAGAATATTAATTTCGTCCATTTAAATAGTAGTTTTAGCAATAGTAAAATAAAAAGTACTTCCCTTACCTAATTCTGATTCAACCCAAATTTTTCCGCCATGCAGATCAATAATTTTTTTACAAATTGCCAGCCCGATACCAGTACCTGAATAGGCGCTTTTATTATGTAAACGTTGAAAAACAATAAAAATCTTATCAAAATATTTAGGATCGATACCTATTCCATTGTCACTCACATAAAATTTAAAGAAGCGATCATCATCAAGACACCCTATTTCAATTTCACCTCTTTCTTTATTCCTGTATTTAAGCGCATTACCAATCAGGTTTTGAAACAATTGGTGAATTTTTGATTTAACGCCTGAAATAGTCGGTAAATCTTTAACAGTAATTTGGGTATTTGTTTTTTGTATTTCGGGGCCAAAAATCTTAAGTACCGTTTCAATTAACACCTGACTATCAAATTTTTCGGTTTTTTCCGTTTTATTTCCTACCCGCGAATACTCAAGTAAGTCATGAATCATTTTTTGCATGCGTTCAGCTCCATCCTTAACAAAGTTGAAATAGGTTTTATCAGTTTCGTCAAGTGATTTGCCTATTTTATTATCCAGTAACTGGATGAAGCTTTTAACCATTCGCAATGGTTCCTGAAGATCATGCGAAACAACATAGGCAAACTGCTCCAATTCCTTGTTGATTTTTTGCATCTCAACAAGCATTTCATTCAGTTTGATCTCGAAATTGGTTCTTTCTGTAATGTCAATAGCGTATCCAAAAACGTATTTTAGTATTTCATTTTCAAAATAAGGAGTAAAGCGTCTCAACCTGTAATTTGTATCGCCGTCACTTTTCTTATGCGCATCCAGCCATTCTATAGTTGATCTGGTTTCAACAGCCTGTTTAAATAATCCGTGCCGCTGTATTGCCTTTGAATTATCCATACCACGCATTTTAAAATACTCGAAATCAGTTTTACCAATAATGGCAGCCCTTCGTTCCTCGTTACGGATTGCATTTGGATTAACATACAAATAGTGATGATCCGGATCAAATAGAGCAATATCAGCGGGAATATTATTAAGTATCTCTTCGGTTAATTTCTTTTGCTCATTTAGTTCTTCCTGAGACCGGATACTTTCAGTAATGTCAGTAAAAGTCCAAAGATAGCCCTGAAACTGATCATCAAAATAGATTGGGATGATGTTGCCATCCAGGAATCGCCCATCTTTTAATTCTATTTTATTTATCGCGATTGGTTCTTTACCGATGCGGCTCTTGTTCTTTATTATGTTGATCCGAGGCGATTCTTTGAAATGTTTAAGTATATGTTTCAGATAGTTTTTAAATTTCTTGCCAGAAAGGCCACCAGGGGTTTCAGCAATACCAAAAACGTCGGCAAAAATTTGGTTTACATAAACAATTTTTCCAACAGTATCCTCCATCAAAATACCATTTTGAAGATTTGATATTAGGGTAATAAAAAGGCTTTGGGTACTTTTTCTATTCGTAATTTCCTGACCAACATGTTCTACCACACTAAACAGATCATCTGACTCTGCAAACTTCTTTTCTCCTGTTATAACACCAAGCGTTTCATTTAATTTTTCGGTTGACTTTTTACGTAAATTTATTTCACTTTTGAGCTTAGTATTAATTTCAATAAATTCCAGCTCGCTAAGTCTAAAAGCTCTTTCGGCAATATCTTTATCCCGGTCAAAAGTATTATACGTTGCGTTGACAGTTTTTAAAAACAATTCCAATTCCGGCGAATTAACTAAGCCAGGAGGCAATAGTTTATTAATTTGTCTTTCAAGCAGTTTATTAAAACTCATAAAATGCTGTAACTGTCATGGTTTCATTATTCAATTGGCATTCGATCTCATTATTAAATGGAGATATTTCACCATACGAATAAAACCCTATAGTATTTGATTTTATAGCATTGAAGTTCGTGATCGCTTCAATTTCCTCATCTATCCTTGGCCCCATGATAAGTTTTCGTCCGATACAACTAATTAACAATGTCAAATCAGGCGTCAAATTACTATTTAAAAAAGCACTTTTTGCCGCATCCTCGGCAGCCTGGATCAAATTATTTGTACTGGCCTTCATAAACTTCACCTGCGAACCCTCTGGAACATCGCCTGCAAAGATCATACTATTATTCTCTTTGTCCAATGACAAAATAGTTCGTACCAGGGGCTGTGAATTGCCCGGCAAAATTACTCCCAAAGGAAAAAGTAAAGTTGAAAGCGGGACATTATCTTCAAATGGCCCTAAATATCGCCGGTATAGATCAAATGCACTTTGTTGATCAATTTCAAACAGACGATTATCAACCGAACGGGTTACTTCTCTTTCAGGTCCAAACATCTGCCAGCCCCCTTCCGAGCCATGTTTGATTATTATATTATTGCCATAAAAACCAATTGCAATGATATTACCTACAAAGGGAGCTTCATTTAGCCCCAATACGGTTGATTCGAATCGGTCTCCATCACCTGCCAAGCCGCCGGTTATTAAAACCTTGTTTTCAGTCGCAGTATTTAAACCTTTTACAAGCTGACTACCATTCACCAGGTTACCATCAGACAATACTAAAACGTACACCAGATCCTTTGATTCAAGTTTTTTTATCAATGCCAAACCCGCATCAAAACTATTCTCAAATTGATTGATATTGACTCTTGCAGTTTTTATTGTTGTCTTTTCAAATTTGATGGCTACAGCTACTAAGCTATCCTCGAAAAAATCGTGCTGATAAATTTCACCTGAAGTACTATTTATGGCTATTTGAGCATTTGGGAACCTGGATCTTAACTGTTCATACACTTCGGGCGAAACAGCAATCTCTTTGCAAGCGAAAGACAAAACCAATTGAATATCTTTTTCTTCAGCGCTTGTCAGTGTAGAATCTGATTGCCAGGCGCTATGCTGATATTTGTACAAATGTGTTTTCATTTTTCTGCTCGGTAATTATTTGTCAAGGTATTTTGACTGTATAAAAGCTAATTTGTATTTAACTCATTTTTACTGTTAAAATAATCGTAGTCGTTGTTGATTTACTTCGCTTGACAATATTGTTTGTGAACGAAATGTTCTTAAATATTCAAGCAAACTCTCGTCCGGTTCGTTAATGCAGCAATAAACTTTAAGCTTATCATAATATTTATTTGCCCTGATCCGCATCAGGTAGTAATCAAAAGCACTTTTAAAATGTTCATATTCAACGATAACCACTGCTGGACAGAACATGTAAAGGGAAGGAAAAATAGATTTAAGGCTTTTGATACACCTAATATTGCTTTCAAAATCATTGAACAATGCATGAAAATCATCTGTACCAACAACTAAAATTTCTACTTTATTTTTCTTATCGAATTTCATAAATACCATGACTAAAACGGCTTTATAAAATTATATGGTTTAACGTTGAAGTTGCTTTGTAGTTTATTACTTAAATGAGTAGCTTTTTGGACCTGCGCAGTGATAGTAAAACCCCAATAATTAGTGCCCCTGTTACTGTAATCAAAAAATAACACCAAAATCTAATGGTAATTGCTATACAGCGAATATAAATTTGATTACAAAAGCGACATATTATTCAATACATTTAAGCAATAATATAAACATCGCCGTTTCGTGATAAAATTTAGGCCTTAAATACCAAAATCGCATTTCTATACCGGATGATAAATTTCAGAAAAATATTGTGGGAAAATCCAGCTGTAGCCCTGGTTATTGATCCAGCCAATGGAAATATCAAAGATGTCAATAAAGCTGCCGTTGATTTTTACGGATATTCTTACGAAGAGCTATGCTCGAGCGATCTGTCCAGGCTCATGCTATTAAGCAAGGAAGAAATTGCAAAAAAAATCCGTATCGAAGAATACCAAAAAATTGATTTCCAAAATCACTATTTAAAAAACAATAACATTCGTTTCGTGCAGTGCATGAACTCATTACTGGAATATAATGGCAAAATGTATTTTTTAAAATTAATCCAGGATATAACAGACAACGAAAGGAATAAAAGATTTAAAAACTTCATTTTTGAAGTAAATCAACTGATCATAACCAGCAAAAATACTGAAGCTGTTTTTCGGGGATTTTGCAATGCGGCTATTGAATCCGGCGGCTTCTCGCTTGCATCGGTTTGTACTCCCAATCCAACACATCATAAAATTGAACCAATCATTTGGGCAGGGGAAGAAGAAGGTTATTTAGCAAACATTAATTTCAGTACTGATAGTGACGAACCATTTGGCAAAGGCCCGTTGGGCATCGCTTATAACTCAAAAAGCTATTATTACTGCAACGATATTGAACACGATCCTATTATGGAACCCTGGCGCGCAGAAGCCTTAAACAGAGGGTTTCGCTCTTCTATCGCTGTGCCGATCATTGTTGAAGGGCAAATAATCAGCTTATTTTCGATCTATAATATTCATCCCAACTATTTTAACGAAGAAGAAATAAAAATACTGGTGCTGCTAGCGGATAATATCGCCTATGCCATCTCTAAATTCACAAATGAGGAACAACGCAAAAAAATAGAACAAAGCGAGCGGCGTATCAAAACTGTAATTGATGATTCCACGGCACTCATTGGTATTGCCGACGGTAAACGTAATATCATATTCTGGAACAAAGCTTTAAGGGAAGTTTTAGGAGAAAAAATTCACAGCCAGGGTAGTTATAGGTTAGAAGACATATATGAGGATGAATACTTAGAAGAAAGGTTAAAAATTGAAAATGAGTTTGACAAAACCGGTAGTTGGAGCGGCGAAAGCGAATTAAAGGGAGAAAAACACCCTGTACCAGTGTACCAGGTTTTTAAAAAACATGACATTGACGGTGAAGTTTTCTTTTCGCTTACTTCTATCGATATAGCTGAGATAAAAAACGCACGACAGGAAATTGCCGATTATAAAGAAATGATTGAAAATTCTACCGCATTTATCAGTAGATCGGTACCTGAAGGTCATTTTGTCTATGTCAATAAATCGCTCCGCAGATATCTTGAAATAGGCGATCATGAAAATATTTCCGATTATCGAGTAAGTGAATTTTATCAAAACGATCCCAGGATTACCAGCGAAATTCAGCAGGCATTACAAATTGAAAACAAATGGTCGGGCGAGAATGTCATTGTAAGCAAAAGCGGAAAAATAACACCTGTAGCACAGGTTGTTATCGGCCACCGGGACAGGTTAGGCTACTATACCGGCAGATCCACTACTTCTATCGATATTTCCGCAATAAAAAAATCAAAACAAAAGATCGATAATCTTTTTAAAATACTGGAGTCTTCTCCTTCATTTATTTTAATGACGGATATCAATTTCTATCTGATCTATGCTAATCCCGCCTTTAAAAAGGTTGTAGGAATCAAGGATGACTCCGATATCGAAAAAATTAATCTACTCAACATCATTGATATTGAACAAGAAAGATTACGGGAAAACATCATTTCATCGATTTATGAAAGTGGTCACTGGACGGGTGAAACCAGTTTCTACAACAAAAAGGGAAAGAAAACCACGATCTGGATGACGGTAATTTTAACCCGGGATGAACAGGGTTATATTGATTCGATCTCTGTTACTGGTATTGACATTTCGGTCCAAAAAGAGATCGAAAAACAGAAGTTTCTAAACAAATTAAAATCTGAATTTGTAAGTTTTGCTTCACATGAGATCAGAACCCCATTGGCAGCTATAAGGTCGAGCGCTGAATTGATCTCGATGATTTTGAACAAAAATGAACCTATAAAGATCAAATTAATTGAACGACACCTTGAGAACATAGCTAGTGAAATTGACCGGCTAGCGATAATGGTGGAAGAAATATTAACGCTTGAGAAAATTGAGTCGGGCAATATCGGTTTAAAAAAAGTTACTGTGGATTTGACAGGCTTATTGAAAGATACACTGGCCAGTTTAAACTTAATTAACAGAAAAATTGAATTAACAATTACCGGGCAAGCAATGCCTATTGAAACCGATCCGGTATTATTGGGCCATATTTTAACAAACTTGCTGTCCAATGCGGATAAATATTCGGCAGGAAAACCGGCGCCACAAGTTTCTCTTTGCTATGAAAAGGATAAAATAGAAATTGAGATCAGAGATTTTGGCATCGGCATACCGGAGAACGAACAGGCAAATCTTTTCAACTCATTTTTTCGTGCGTCCAATACAACTGGTATTAGCGGTAACGGCATAGGTTTAACAATTGTTAAAAGCTTCCTTGAAATTTTGGGTGGAAAGATAAGCTTCAAAAGCGAAGAGGGAATCGGAACACAAATCTTCCTTAGTTTACCAGTTTGATATTGTAATTAAATCCGCTTAATCTATTCAGCATACCACTAAACTTGACGTTCGCCTACTGCATTCTTTTTAAAAATGCTTTAGTTAGCCTAAATACGCTGTCATTTGGTTGGCTAAACTTTTTATTCAAATTTTTCAACTCGATGTTGTAAAACAATAAATCCCCCATACACTCGCTGCTTGAGGGATTTTAAACTAAAACTAAACTAAACATCTATTATAAAACTACAGAACTCTGTATGGGGTTTTATACTGATGGAATGACAGAATGTTTCCTGAAAGATACCTCAAAACCCGCAAACTACTTATTTAAGTAATATTCTGAATTAAATAAGAAGAGTCATTTTTGAGAACATATAATAAGGCCGTTTTTTATAAAATAATGCTGGTCAAAAATTAAAAAAATATGCCGCATTAAAGCTCATTTACGTTTAACTACCTTTAGTAAAGGTTATTGACCTATAAAATTTAATACCTGAATCACTTTTACCTCCTTAATAAAAAGACAAAACATGTCTAGATTCCTGGAATTTTTCAACAACACCTCATCTGTCATGTTTTTGATAGACCGTGAAACAAGGACAATTGCAGACGCCAATCCGGCCGCACTTGAGTTTTACCGTATTGAGCCAAATGTGATGATCGGACAGCACGCTTCTATTCTAAGCCAGCTTTCCGGGGAAGAGTTTGAAGATGCGTTTTTTAACTTAACGGGCGGGAAAACATTCGACACTAAAATAAAACTTTCCGACGAGACTATTCGTGATATCAGAATTTCAAATTCTCTGACAGAGATCGATGGTAAAAGGTTCATTCTATCGTTAATACACGACATCAGCGAAAATATCAGAAATAAACGATTCAGAGATTTTACAATATCGGTTAACGATTTGGTTTTAAATGCAAAAAGTGCATCCGAAATATTTGACAAAATTTGCCACATTGCCGTCGAAACAGGCAAGTTTGTTTTTTCGACAATGACTTTTGTCAATGAACTTACTGGTAGCATGGAGCCCATTGCCTCTGCAGGCGAAGAGAATGGTTATTTAAAAATACTTAAAGTAAATACCAACGATCAAACAGAAAAGGGAAAAGGACCGGGTGGTATAGCTTACCATAGCGGTAAATATTGCTATTGTAATGATATTGCCAACGACCCCATTATGTTGCCCTGGCGTGACGCAGCTCTTCAACGGGGTTTTCGGTCTTTAATTGCTATACCAATAATTCTTCACCATAAAGTGCGTTACATTTTTGGTATATACGCACCAGATAGAAATTATTTTGATGATGAAGAAATTGCCTTGCTTGAGAGGACTGCAGAAAATATTTCTTTCGCTTTAATCAATCTGGAAAACGTCCAATCCAGGAAAAAGGTAGAAGAGACAGAAAAATACCTAAAAGAAATAATGCAGAATTCTTTCGTTTTTATTGGACTGACCGATTTCGATCATAACATTATTTTTTGGAACCAGGCAATGATCAATTTCTTTGGAAAGGAAATTTACAAGCGTGGAAAATTTGAGTTAAATGAACTTTATACTCCACTTGGATTGCAAACAAGGGCAAAAGCTGCAACCACATTATTACATGAAAAAAGCTGGACCGGCGAATGTGAATTTTGTGGCTACACCGGAGCAACAATGTCTGTTCTACTCACCTTAGCGAAACATGAAATTGAGGGCAGGCAATTAATTTCTTGTACTGCCATTGATATAACAGCTACAAAACAAGTTAATAATCAATTAAAAGAGTTAGTTGAAGTTGTTGAAAATTCCACGGCCTATATTAGTATATCGGACGCTGAACGACGCCTTTCCTATGCCAATAAGGCAATGCGAAACATTTTGGAATTAGGAGAATACGAAGACATCAGCCAATATCGGGTAGCTGATTTTCGCCCCAAAAATTTAGACAAAATGGCTGAGATAGACAATTATGTCAGCAAAAATTTAAAATGGACAGGCGAAGATATATTGATCTCAAAAAGCGGCAAAAAGATACCGGTTGCACAAGTTATTGTAGGGCGGCAAAATGAAGATAAAAAAATCATATCCAGATCAATCACTGCGATCAATATTTCAGGCATCAAAAATGCTCAAAAGCAGGTAAATGACCTTTTTAATATTATTGAAAGCACCCCAACGTTTGTGATAACAACTGATTTAGATCTAAATCTCACCTACGCCAATCCTTCCTTCAGGGAAGCAATGAAAATTGACCCAAATGAACAAATTGAGAAAGCAACGTTATATGAATTTATTCAACTTGAAAATGGAAAGCCGCAAAATTTTATTTTAGAAGCCATTAATGCTACCGGCCGATGGAGTGGTGAAAGCACGTTAATTAACAGAAACGGAGATAAAATTCCGGTTTGGGAAGTTGTATTGGTTGGGAACAATGAAGAAGGCAATCCATCTAATGTATCGATAACAGCTATTGATATTTCGAATACCAAAGAAATAGAAAAACAAAAAAACATTAACAAATTAAAGTCCGACTTTGTAAGCTTTGCATCCCACGAAATCAGAACCCCCCTTACAGCCATTAATACCAGCGCCGAATTGATCAGGTTGAATTTAAAAAAAATTGACCACGAACGAATACCAGCTATTGATCATTACCTGGGTAACATAACAAGTGAGGTGGAGAGATTAGCAGACATGGTCAACGAGATTCTTACACTGGAAAAGATAGATTCAGGTAGTTTGCGCTTGTCTTTGAAAGAAATATCGATAGAAATTTTTATTGGCAGTATTCTGAAGAAATTTAAATTGGCCAAAAAGGATAACCGAAAGACCGTGATCACTACAGACGGTATTCCTGTTTCAATATTAACTGACGAATTATATTTAAACCACGTTTTAGAAAACCTTATTTCAAATGCCTTTAAATATTCTAAAGGAAAAAAAGCTCCTGAAATTTATCTTAGGTATGAAGCAAACGAAGTTGAAATTAAAGTGCTCGATTTCGGTATCGGTATTCCGGAAAATGAACAGGATAAACTTTTTACCACTTTTTACCGTGCTTCAAACAGCACTGGTATCCCGGGCACCGGCATTGGATTAAATATTGCGAAGCAATTTGTTGAATTACTGGGTGGAAAAATATCTATAAAAAGCGAACTGGGAATCTTCACACAAGTGACTGTTAATTTACCGAAAACCGCCAAAACTAACCACCAAAATTAACCCACAGCTATATCAATATTTAGCCAGGCAAATAAACATACGGACTGTTAAAACATCCTAAATGTTTATGTCCCGAGGCTAACAAAATTCCCAATCGGGCCGAATAAATAGTGGTGTCCGACAAGAATTTTTGATATCGTTTGCTTTTTGAATTTTTATTATAAAACACAACAAAATGCGCTTCAATTAAATTCCTAATTAAAAAATAACCCCATTCCACTTTTCATTCAAATAGCTAACTATTAACTTAAAATACCAATCATTTAGTTAATTCCGCAAACTCTTCGTTCTATTACAATTATACCTCATTTGAGGTATATTTTGCCGGGCTGCCAGCAACGATTTTTGAGGCTAAATAAAAAGCCGATGCGATTAAAAATAGCGGGTAAAATAATTAAAGTGCCATTAGCAACCTTACGTAAGGTGTCTATTATTTTTATATTTTTCATACTAATTCTTACCAATTCATGCCGAAAAGACCAGGAGGTAAGCGGAGGTTCAAAAGATTTGTTAGCGAAAAACAGCATACCAATGAAGCTGGCAGGTACGTCAAAAAACCTGGCAATTCAAACCATAACTGTTGTAGGACCAATTGTATTGAATAACCAAAGTAATTTGATCATTAGAGGAGATTCTATAAATGGTGGTACCCAGGCCTGCATTACTTTAAATAATTGCACTAATATTCGAATCACCAATTGCAGGTTAGTAAACTCTAACTCGGTGGGTATTTATGTAGGTAATAGTTCAAATATTAAAATTGATAGTAATTATATTGCTAACGTATCAACAGGCGTTTTTGCGATAACAAGCAAAACTATACAGGTTGAATATAACCAAATGCAAAATATGCGTGGTCCATACCCTAAGGGAGCATTTGTTCAATTTGACAATGTCAATGGAAGTTACAACAGAGTTGAATTTAATAAACTCGAAAATATTTCCGGATCAAGTAATCCTGAAGATGCAATAAGTGTGTATAAAAGTAATGGATTGGCAACCGATCCAATATACATTATAGGTAATTGGATCCGCGGCGGAGGCCCAAGTACCACTGGTTCGGGTATAACCCTGGGTGATGGCGGAGGTAGTTACCAAATTGCATCGGATAACATTTTAGTAAATACGGGGTATATAGGAATACAGGTCGCTGGAGGAACAAATATTCAAATTATTAACAATTCCATTTATAGCGATCCATTTCCATGGTCGCATCTCGGTATCGGTTCTGGCAATTATTCGGGTTTGCCAAGCAACAATATAACGATTGCTGGTAATAAGGTTAAATGGGTTTCTGCTAATCCAGCAGATTTGCAATATTATCCCGGAAAAACAAGTATCGAGCTTGATGGAACATTTCAACAAGGCTCAACCATGCCAAGTGGCTGGAATACAAACGTATTTGGAGCCAATATAAGTCCAACCTCATTATTGCCTGCAGTAATAATTATAAATAAGTAATTATGCAAGCTTGTTTTGGTAAAAAGCTAAATTTTAAGCTTCCTTTTAGCTTCCAATTAATAATCAGTGTTTAAATACTACTCGTTTGAGTAGAATACTTTCCCTTCAAATTGCCGTACAAACTAACAAAACGATAAAGATGTTAGCTATGAAAAATCAATCAGATAGTTTATTAGATACTATGGGTAATTTTATAAAAAACTTCTATTCCCGTAAAAAAACAGAGACAGCGAATTACAGGCTTTGGTCCATGCAAAATTCGTTACAAGGCCAAAAATACCTAAAGATTTTTGACCAGGCTGATCAATTAGAAAAGATCAATACGGATACTATTATTCAACCTGAAATACTCGGTATGCCATTAAACCATATTCGCCTAAAATATGGAAGATGTAAACTGAAGGTAAAGTACCAGGATTTAAGCATCAGGCGATATCAGATTCCTATAAGTGGAATGTATAGCACTTGCTGGATCCATTTTTATAAAAATAAATCGTTTTTGGTTGAACTTGAGTTTAAAGAAATTACAGAAAACAAAATTTTTGATTTACTAGTACTCGCTTCAAGCAAATATAACTGTGCTATTAAACTTAATAAAACTGCTGTTTGTGACGAAAAAGGCAATTTAATCGTTTTTACTGAAAATTCCTTTAGTTTAAATGTAACCTATATGGTTAATTTTAAAACCAATGGCCTTTATGATAGGTTAAAAAACGACTACGACATTATAAGGAAGCAGATGGAAATTGAAACAAATAATAAACAGATGCAATTAACAAGTATGCTCTGATTTAACATAATATTACAATATACTTTGCATTGCCGTATTTTAAATAAATTCTCTACTCACCTATTGTCGAATAGCTAAATTTTCGACTAAAAATCCAGACTCATTTAAAATAAATTTATTTTTCATTTTAAAATATTCAATTACCTAACTGCATCGCAAATTTTAATTTCTTTAACTCTCTATCGCTGTTAAAATAATATAATGAAGATCGAACAAAAACAATATAAAAACGGCGTTTGGCAAACAAAGCTATCAGAAGTAAATTCGGCGAGTTGTCAATTGGTTATTGTGTTTGGCGCCCCGGAGCTTGTCTCGCAACCCGACATTATTGACTACTTAAGTAATGAATACGGTAATGCGCAAATTGTTTTTGCATCGACAGCAGGTGAGATCATCAATGAATCTGTTCTGGACAGCACAATCATCAGTACAGCAGTTGAATTTGAAAAAACCAAAATTCAATCTCTTAAAACTAATATTGATCAGCATGAAAACAGCTACCAAGCTGGTAAATATTTAGCTAAAAAATTGCCATCAATTGATTTACAGGGAATTTTCATCATATCAGATGGTACACTTGTCGATGGCGGCGAATTTACCAGGGGCCTGAATGAAAACTGTAAGCATCCCGTACCTATAACCGGCGGCCTTGCGGGCGATGCAGCCCGATTTCAAAAGACTTTAACTGGCCTTAATGAAATGCCGGCACAGGGCAATATCATTGCTGTTGGCTTTTATGGTTCCCATTTATTAATTGGTCACGGATCGTTGGGCGGATGGGATGAATTTGGATACGAACGTGAGATAACCAAATCAAATAAAAATATACTTTACGATATTGACGGTAAAAACGCACTTGAACTTTATAAAAACTACCTTGGCGATTATGCAAATGAATTGCCCGGTTCGGCCTTGTTATTCCCCCTGTCAATTCGGGAAAAAAATTCCGACAAATACCTGATAAGGACGATACTGGCAGTAGATAACGAAAACCAATCGATGGTGTTTGCCGGCAATATTCCACAAGGTAGCAAGGCCCGTTTGATGCGGGCTAATATTAACAAATTGATAGAAGCTTCGGCTATTGCTGCAAAAAACTCAATTGAAGCTATGGGGTTGGTTAAACCGCAATTGACCATAATGATAAGCTGTATTGGGCGTAAAATTATTCTTGATTCAAGAACAAGCGAAGAAGTTGAATCTGCTATGAGCATTATCGGAGAAGATGTACCAATCTCTGGGTTTTATTCTTATGGTGGCATATCGCCATTTGGAGCGGGTTTGCCTTGCGAATTGCATAATCAAACCATGACCATTACCACTTTTGCGGAGTATTGATATTCTCAAAAACACTGTTCACAGGGGTAGTTGCAGCTCGGGTATTTGATACCGCTGCTGACACTGCCTCCAAAAAAGAAATGTATTTCTCGAGCTCACTTTTTGTGAGGCATTCATATTGAATCGGCTGTTCTATTAGCTGGTGAGCAGCTTATTTTCAACAACCAGCAATAGTTGACAATAAATAAACTTCAAGTGCTTAGGTATTCGGCAACTAACTCCCCTTTTATGATCAATGATAAAATAACTCAGCTTGCATTGCCCTTAATCAAATAGCAATTTGATCTATGATATTGATTTTTATATCATTTGATAAAGTTATTTAGGATAGCGCACGATAATTTCGGGCAAAATCTAAAATGCTAATGTCTATCAATATCCTCCTTCTGCTAATCTATCTTTCTGGTCTGATATTATTGATCCTCGCTTTAAATTGGCAAAAAAAAATACAAACCGGAACGAAGACGCAATCCTATCAGCAGAACCGTGAACCAAGACTGATTTACTGGAGCTATTCATTATTTGCCCTTACTTTTTATATCTCAGGATTGGTTTTATTGCAATTGATCGGCTAGCACAGCCATCAATTGAAAAAAATAAAAATAGTCGCAGCCATCGTCTTCATGCAGCACCGATAAATAGAAAAGAAATTATTGACCTACAAGGATCAAACCAAATGACAATGGGATATTCTGCTGCTTTCCGCCACGTGGTGACGGATCCTGCTTAAACTTTCGGGCGTTATTGACAGGTAAGAAGCTACAACGTGTAGCGGGATGCGTTTTAATATCTCCGGTTGATGGCTTAATATTTTAATGTAACGTTCCTCTACGCTTTCAGTTGTTACGCTTGTAAAACGCCGGATGGCATAGGTTAAATAGCCATCAACCAACTTTCTAAAAAAACGCTCCATTACAGGCACCGTGAAATAAATATTGTCCCGATCATGAAATGAGATAAGTAATACATCGGTAAGTTCATTGGCTTCAATAATATACCGTGACGGCTCACCCTCACTAAAACTTACAGGAGCGCCAATCCAATCTCCTTCAAATGCTATTTTGTAAACACGCTCGCGTCCATTCTCGTCAATGGTAAAACTTCTGAGCGATCCATTGACTATAAAAGCCAAATCTCTGGCCGACTCACCAAGTGCTACAAGCTCCCGGTTTTTACGAATTCTTTTATGTCTAAAAAACGGCATTACTTTTTGAAATTCCGCGTCGCTGATATCAACTAACCTGGATATTTCCTTTTTTAAAGCAACAAAATCTTCCATACACAAGTCTAAATTCCAAATCACGTCAATTAAGTCGTTGCTTAATATTACTCATTAAAGTAATATTTTAAATAACTAAAAAAAATATCAAATTCTGCTGGGGAATTCACCCTGAACAGCCTTGTCAGTGTGTTCCTGGAGAACCGCATTAATATTAAATTTCATAGTTTAACTAAATAAAAACCATTAACCTATGTTACTTTTTTTTAAATCATAGGTCATGCTCAAAATCCGAACTTAAACCGACTTTTACTGAAATAATAAAGAACAATGGTTATTAAAATATTATGCCTGACAATTTATGTTTCCAGTATCAGTTTACTGATGGCATCTTTTTACTGGCATCAAAAATTCAAAACATTGCTGGGTAGCAGTAGAATTTATGCCATCGAGAAAGCCAATATAAAATTCAAAGGAGCCTTTTTTATAGGTATGGGCGGTCTTTTTCTGGTAATGTACCTGCAATATTTGAATTAAATCGATAACGTTTCTGTCAGATGATATCGCATACAGTAAAAATACTGAGGAATATGAAAAACACTTTTGATTGCATGGATTACCTTGCAGTAGTATTTGTCATTATGTCAATTTGTGTGGTCATAACAATACTGGTCAAAATAGCTGTTTTTATTATACTGTGCATGTCTTAATTACCCTTCACCGTGTTCGGTTGAGTATCCGGGGCATATGCCTTCCAGTCGAAATATTTATGATCAGACACTTTTGCTGACTTTTTTGTCTGATAGGAATTCTTAAAAGAAACGGAGTTGTTTTTTACATTACAAGGACCTGCATCGGGGTCTTGCCCGCTGCATGGTGCATCAGTTTGGTTTAATATTGCTGGTGCCGGGACTATTTTTGAAGGTAGCTTTTGAGCGCTTTGGCTGAGGGTATCTTTATATTTCTGGGTAATCAGTGTTTTAAATCCTGAAAATCCGATGTTAGCTGAACTAATTTTTACCGGTGCTGAAGCAACAGTTAAATTGTTATTGATGATTAATGCAAATAATATTAATGCTATTTTATTTTTATAACACACCATAGATATCCCATTTAAACGAGTCGTTTCTTTTTCAAATCGGAATTTGAATTTATTCCTGATCATTATGTTAAACCGTTTAACACCGCTAAAGGTTGCTGTTTTACGCCTCTATTTTGATACCTAAAACAAGTAGTATTCAACAGGTTACATTTTCAATAATGGCCATTGTTGCTAGCGATGAAACAAATTTTGGATATTAATAAATTGCGGCTTTACGATTCGGTTCGCAGCGCTAACAATACTGCTTTAAGGTATTTGACAAAAAAAAGGAAAGTCGTCATTTTGGAAAAAATGGAAAAATGAAAAATTCAAATCTTTTATTGTCAACGTTTACTGTGCTAGGTTTAACGTTATTTGCGAGCTGTTCAAAAAACAATCAAAATGATCCGTCACCTGTAGCTAAACCATCAGCAATAGTCGCTCATACCTATGGGCTATTGCCTATGACGCCTGATCAATATGCTAACGTACCAAGGTTTTCTGATATGATCGGCAAATCGAAACTTTCACTTTTATCAACAAGCCCGATAATAGCACCATCGCCATTTACGCTACCATATGTTCCTGCAGTTCGCGATCAGGGTCAGATCGGTTCTTGTACTGCATTTTGCGGAGCAGAAACTGATGAAATGCTTTATTACGCAAGTAACCCATCGCAATATTATAATCCCGCTGCCACAGTGCTTAGCCCCTTATTTATATATTATGTAGAAAGGGTTATCCTTGAGAGGCAATCAATCACCTCAGATCCGGGTGCCAATATGGTTAATATCCCCCAGGCACTCCAGAAATATGGAACTTGTTTAGAGTCGGCCTATGCGTATCCGGCAATAGTAAACGGTGTTGAACCAACCCCTAAAAGTTCTGGCTATAAAGTTGCGCCGTCAACTGCGCTTTTAAATGCAAAAACATTTACCATTGGCCAGGCAACAACCAGTTATGTTTTGCTTGATCAGGGGAACATCAATGAAGTGAAATATGCACTATCAGTAAATCAGCCGGTAATGATGGGCTTTAATGTGTACGACAACACCGCTACTTATCAATATTTTGAAGGATTAAATACTACAAGTTATTCCTATAATCCCTTAACAAACACAGGAGCGTTGGCTACTGGCTGTAGACTACTTGGCGGGCATGCCGTACCAATCATTGGCTTTGACGACACCAAACAAGCATTTTTATGTTTAAATTCATGGGGAACCTCATGGGGAAATGCTGGTTTCTTCTATATGCCTTATTCAGTTTACCAAAGTAAAACTATCGTTCCGGCAGGCAATGTTTACACTGCCAGCCTTGGCACAACTGCTGTTCAATAATTGAATATCGTCTCTTAATTCTCAATCATAATCCTCCTCAATGCCCCGTTTACGGGGCATTGTTGTTTTAAAACCGACTCAATTAAAATCGGCCAGCTATCAAGTTTAAGGGGTTAGCATCATTCTTGTCTCCGGAGTTATTTAAGCGTTTCGAAGGACGTCGCCGGCATACCTACTCAAACAAGTAGATTTTAATAAAAATAGCTCATTTTAAAAAAATTGGCACGGTCTACAAATTGGGTGAAATGTGGTTTACGCTACTCGAAAATACCTATTCGTTAAATATTTACCCGAAATGAACTATCACTTTAACTTACAATTAGTAACCATTATTTAATAAATCAATACTTTCTTTTAAATTTCAGGTTAAAGTACTTATTGAAGGTTGCTTTTCGAAAGTTCGTACAATAGTTGTAATGGTGGAGGTGCAACTATAATGTATTTACCTATTGTAACTCCATAATGAAAAAACAGTTTTTATTGATCCTGGTACTTTCTATTCTTACAACAAGCGCGTTTGCAAACTCGATTAGCTATACGGGTGGTGCTAGTGTCAGTTCACCCTATACTTTTACTGTTGGAAGTTCGGGCAGCTGGACTCCATCGATCAACAGCGATTTTTTACAAGGCATTTCAAGTATTTCAATTAGCCCGGCGTTGCCAGCTGGCTTG
>Ga0164297_10002116_pt1 | contig 20019 bp, 13 predicted proteins | sample GEODES058metaG_FD_113539 | JGI IMG/M metagenome (GOLD analysis project Ga0164297, IMG submission 113539) | Dystrophic lake water microbial communities from Trout Bog Lake, Wisconsin, USA - GEODES058 metaG | ecosystem: Environmental > Aquatic > Freshwater > Lake | place: USA: Trout Bog Lake... | reverse complement strand
ACTAGTGGTGTGTTGTAAGCGATATATTGGCTAGTGCTAGTACTAGCACCGCCTACCCTAACCCAAGCTGAAAATGCTGTAGCTGTACTACCTATATTACAGATATTCAATGTGCTACCAACAGCACCGTAAGCAGTTCCGTTAGTATACAGAATCGTCGGTGTATTTGCTGTAGGATTTGCCTGCCCTAAAACTTTGTATGTTACTGTCATGTTGTTTCCTTATGCTCCCATTAACAAAAATGGGCTTACTATATCCGGTGTCTGTGCAAATGGTACTGACGGTGATGATTGATCTAGCCAATAACTGCTAATTCCATCGTAAGTATAAATGTATGATACCATCGTTGCCGTATTTACCCACCTATCACCTACTGAAGGTGTAGGAGAGGTAGGAGGAGTTAGTGCGTCTGTTATCCTAGTTCCGCTAGATAAGCTGGTAACACCGCTCGATGTGCTAAAAACTCTAGTCCAATAACCCACATTTGTAGCCGTCGATACGGCGTAAATGTAAGTTATATTGTTTGTTACTGTAGTTTGGCCTACTGTGGGCGAATATGGAAATGGCATTTTTTATTCTCTTTACTGTATTTAAGCCATAAACACGCTCGATGTCGTAAAGGAATGCACCCAATATGTTAAAGAGCTAGTAGTATATGACGTTACAGATCCACCAGTTCCTCGTTGAGCATTTGATTGATAAGAAATAATAACGATACCAGAACCGCCGAGTCCTCCTTCTGCACCGCCACCACCACCGGTGCTTGTAGTGCCATTTCTACCAGTAGCAGGATTACCGCCATTGCCCCCTCCGCCTAATCCGCCAGGGCCCTGAGTGCCTCCAGGATCTATACTACCGCCACCACCACCAGCATAATAAATGGGGGTACCTGTGATACTTGATTGTAATCCAACGCCACCTGCTCCGCCTGTAGTACCACTAGGAACAACAGTTGCACCAGCACCACCGGCACCACCTCCACCACCACCTGGATCATATGTGCTACTGCCCAGAGTAGCATTGCCGCCATTATTTCCTTGTCCGGGAGTGCCGCTACCACCGTTGACACCGCCGCTACCGACACCTACTCCAGCACCACCTCCGCTGCCACCTGAGCTGCCATTGCCATCTGCTCCACCGCCTCCACCGCCAACTGCTGATGCTACAGACACTATCGAACTAGCTCCGCCTGAGGTTCCATAAGTGGCTCCGCCTGCACCCACTATGATTGATAAATTGGTAACAGAGGGTACAACAAGCGTACTGCCTGTTAATAATCCTCCTGCACCACCGCCACCGCCGTGCCCCATACCACCAGCTCCACCACCTGCTACTACTAGGTAGTTAATAGTGTATTGTGAGTTAGCAAATGCAATCCAGTTACCGCCTAAATATATTTCTGCGGTTGTAGAAGAACTATTAAATCTCATCATACCGTTGGCCGGAGTTGAAGGACGTTGGCCTGTTGTTCCACCAGGTATTAATATAGCATCAGTAGTTGCTACTACTAGACCTACTGTAGATGTAGTGTAACTGCTAGTTCCAATAACCAAGTTAGTGGCCACTGTTAAACTACTCTGTATCTGAACGCTACTAGCGATTGATCCACCAGTAAATGGTGTACTCGAACCACCGGAACTACCTCCACCACTGCTTGTTGGTCCGGTGATATCAATCCAAGTGCTAGTAGTACCGTCAAATTCAAATCTATAGACAGCATCAGTTCCTTGGTAGTACCAAATATCTCCTACGCTAGCACCTGCTGGTGCACTTGACGTAGTTGTTGATTTAGTACTGCCGCTCGTAGCAGTTGATAAAACCCTTGTCCAATAGCCTACACCATTAGTCGCTGTGCTATAAACATAAGTTATGTTATTAGTTACTGTAGTTTGACCGATCGTGGGTGACGTTGGAAATGCCATTTCTTATCCTTATGCTGTAAATACGCCACTTGTGGCTGTAAAAGTATGTACCCACATTAGGGTAGATCCAGATTGATATGATGTCACTACACCACCAGATGCACGTTGATTTGCGTTAGCATAACTAATTATCACTATTCCAGATCCACCTTGTCCGCCTGTTCCGCTTCCGCCACCGCCACCAGCACCGCCGCCTCCACCACCAGTATATGCTATCGCATTTCCGCCATTTTGACTAGGTGTATTAGGAGAACCATTACCCCCTCCTCCTAATCCTCCATTTGGTTGCGGTGTTCCATTACCTGCTCCGCCACCCCCGCCTGCATAATAAACGTTTGTTCCAGAATATATAATAGAAATAGTGCCTGTTCCGCCTGTACCGCCTGAGGTTCCATAAATGGCATTTCCTCCAGGTCCACCGGCACCGCCACCGCCTGCACTATATGTATTTGTTCCTACTCCACCACTATATCCTTGTCCAAGAGTACCGGCTCCTCCACTGCTGTAACCAGGAGTACCACCACCACCGCCCCCTGATCCGCCCGCTATTCCACCAGATATTCCGTTAGTTCCACCATTACCGCCCCCATTAGCTATAATTGCTGGACCAAATGCGATTGAAGAGTTTGATCCAGTGGTTTTAGCTGATCCACCTGCTCCAACAACAATAGTATATTGTGTTCCTGCAATAACAGTTGTAGATCCTTGCAGTAATCCACCAGCGCCACCGCCACCGCCATCGTCAACACTAGAAACTCCATTACCGCCTCCGCCTCCGCCCCCAACTACCAAATAATTTACTGTATAGATAGGTGTAACAATGCTTGTCCATGTACCGGTAGCTGTTCCTATTTGAATAAAAACTTCAAGTCCCAATGTACCTGATGTGTTATATCTGATCATACCCACTTGAGGATTCGCTGGTCTCTGTGCGGTTGTACCTACTGGTAACGCTACGGCATCAGTAGTTGCTACTACTAACCCCACTGAGGCTGTGCTATTTGTTCCTGTACCGACTATGATATTAGTGGCTACAGTAATAGAATTTTGAAATGCTGTGTAAGACGCTACGGTACCGCCAGTAAATGGTGTGCTAGATCCACTGCTACCGCCTCCACTGGTTCCTGTTGGTCCGTTAAAATCTATCCAATAGGTGTTACCTACTCCGTCTTGTTCGTATCTATAAACAGCATCACTAGCACTGTTATACCATATATCACCTACTCTAGGACTTAGAGGAGGTAATGCAGATGTTGTGCTAGTATTATTATTACTGCCTCCGCCACCTCCGCCACCTCCACTGCCGATAGCGACACCGCCTTGATATATAGTACCAGCTACATAAAGATTGTTTGGTACATTGACGGTGCCTGTGTTAGTTTCTAGAAATGATAATTGTGATGCTTGTGTGGCCATGTCTGTCCTTAGGCTTGTGGCTCACCCCAACGTAGTGTTAGGTTAGCAAAAATTGGAGATCCTGATGTTAGATACACGTTAATAAACAGACAATCCGGTCCGTTTGGATAACAGTTTCTAGCACCTAATGGTGTATTTGTTAATTCTTTCAACAGGGTTAAATCTAGTACATCTCGTTCGCTAGGTGAACTAACGAATGAAAATACCGTCTCTCCCGGTTGTGCGAAACCCGTCCTACTGAATGTTATGTTTGTACTGTTTGGCACGTTACCGATCAGATAGTTACTCAGCGTAACCTGATTAGTGAAAATGTTGATGTACGTGACTAGAGATCCCCCAGTGATCCAAGAACCACCACTGCCGGAACCACTGGCGATGTAAACACAATCTCCCGCATTAATACCATTAACGTTGGCTAATGTAAGTACGTTTGTACCGCTAGCCGCATTACCAACTGTAGCTATCACACTGGTATTGGTATTATCAAATGTAATACCTTGTCCTTGTGCTATCTGTGCAAAACTAGGTTGACCTGTTTGTAGGCCCGTGTTACCCAATGTCTGCCAATTAATAGCACCACTGCTGGGATAATTCTGAGGATTAAGTACACCCGTAACCACCATCGCACAGTTTACGTTAGGGCTACCGCCCGCTGTTACTTCTAATGCCTGTAGTTTCATCTGTGCACGATTGATAAGATCACGTATTCCTAGATCTCCTGTGATAGCGTTACTTACACTAGGTGCCAATCGTATAGCAAAGCAGGTAGTAGGTACCTGTGATACTAATATGTTTGAAGCCACATAGTTAAAAATATATCCTCTATCATCATCGAATCCGCCGTCTGCTAGGAAAGCAGATCCCCAATGGCTCAGTTGCGGTGCTGCCGTCTGCCCAATTAATACCACTCCAGTACCGGCCGCGTGTGTTACTGCGTTAGTTCCTGTAAATGTCTTAGTTGATCCTGCCACGAATTGATTGTAACTGGTACCTCTAGTAAGTCCCACTAGAGTATTCGTAGCTGTAACTACTCCTGTGTAACTGATAACTTCTTGATCTATAATGACACTTGCTGGATATGCTGGGAAATATGTAACATCAGTTACTGTCATAATCGTGTCAGTAACACCCATAGCATTAGTTAATGTGCTGTGTGCACCTTCATTGATAACCTGATAACGCACAGGTTGGTTACCTGAACGCATATAAGCTTCTGTGTTTACATTGCTATTTTTAACACGATGAACAGTGATATAGTTTCCGTCTGGACCACGTAGCATCCAGTCGATGAATCCAGCACCGTACCATGTCCATTGCTCGCCGACCATCTGCATCTTATTGACGTTTATCTGATATCCACTGGGATTAAATGGTCCAAGACTACCATCACAGCGATCTACGTTCCATTGGTTCTGTGGCCATATCCTATCAGTGATTTTCATCATCTTGGCACCACCGGTACTAGTTGATCCACGGAATGGTGGATTAACATACATAGTAGTATCGTTCGGGACTCCGGTTACTAGGTGTGTCATACCTTTAATAACAACTCGATCGCCTGTCACTACCTGACCGGTAAAACGTGTATTGGCTCCCTGTATCACGTGACTGTTAACAGTAGCTGTAACGATCCCAGCTATAGGCCATGTGCTAGTACGCATACCTACTGCCATCTGTATACCATCATATTGCCAAAATATACCATTCTGATCGTCATACGTTCCGGCACGTACTGTGCTACCGTACCAATTAGATACACTCAATAGACAAGGTGTTCCTAATAAATCAGTAGGAGTGGTCGTTACCATAGTGGCTGTAGAGATAACGTTAACTGTACGCTCATCTCCTATAGAATATACCTGATATGTTCCGTTATATCCGGGACTACCAACTCCACTGAGTACCACAGTCGCACCAACTTGGCAACCGTGATCATCATCATCTGTGACGATACTGATAATATTACCAGGTGTTAGCCCAGTACTGGTAACAGATCGAACATTATAATTAGGAGCAAATAACGCACCTGTGTTGTAGTTAACCGCTTTACCTGATTGATAACGTAGATATTTTTTACTTTGGCGGATAGCATCAGTACCTTGGCTTGGACCACCCGTGCCTAACTGTACACCGCCATCAAATGGTCTATGATAATAGTAGCTGTCACTGCGTGCATATAGATAACCAGCGGGGGTTCCTGTTATAATACCGATACTTCTCGCTTGATATTGGAATTGAGTGGCACTGGTTACAGCAGTTATGTAGGCCGGTCCCTGGCATAATTTATGATTGTTACTGCCGTTATCACTGGTAATAAAAACCACGATACTGTTACCAGGAACAAATCCATGCGGATCAGTTGAATTAACTGTAACCGTAGCATAAGAACTTGCACCGCCGCCTGTTATCACAAATGAAACGTTAGTGAGACTTGATCCTGTATAGAACCCGCCTTTACGTATAACGGTAGTCTGTGATTGTATCTGTGTGCCCGATGTGGCACCTACCACGCCCTTGGCATAATAACTAAATGTCGTCGAACTAGTAACGTTATCAACGATAAAACTACCTTGTGCTCTATCATAGCTAGATACAGTCTGTAATACTGCGTTAACTGTTACCGCTGAACCAGTAGTTAGATTGTGTGGATAGTTGGTATTAACCGTGATGTAACTTTCACTCTGGCCACTAGTAAGGTAACTGGCATCAGATATCACGGTATTAACTGATACATCAGTTCCTGGTATTTCATAGATTCCAGGATATCCTCTAGTTTGGCTGATAGTCTGCCATTTTGTTGGTTGCATTCCGTACTCAAAGTCAGCATCGATCATGGACTGAGGTGCTGCCACACGAGTACGTTCAAAAGCGTCAGTGCCCATAGGCCAAGGACGGACGAAAGTTTCTAATCTTTCTGTAAAAATCTGTAGTACATCCGTGCTAGAAAGACCACTGGTATTGTATGCCAGTGTAATAGTAGTATAGCCGTCGTTGTTATTGGTCAGGCTAGGAAAATTGTTATTAGGTCCTCTAGTAAATACCGCTGTCGTACCTGCATATAGTGTGCTGGCAAAGTTATAGATTACTTGATTATTAGTGATGTCAGTGATGACCAATAGCTGATTTAAGTCCCATTTACCGGGGATCTGTATCGTACCAGCATTGGCTCCGCCTGGTGTGAATACGTACTGTCTTTGTAATTGCTTGGCCATTTATATAATCCTTGTCTTTCTATTTATCGTTAGCCCATGACTGTAGAAAATGCTGTGATTAACGCAGAAACATCAGTTCCGTTTTCCTGTAAGCTACCTACTACATTTAGTGTTCCATTAACTACTCCAGCGGTATTGCCCGTAGAAAGCAGTTGTCCAGATACTATTCTTATAATATCTCCGTTATTTCTGGCTTGATTAACTGTAAAGCTCGATCCGTTCGTAGCTGAAAAATCAGCCGATCCTAGATTGACACCGTTAGCATAGACCTGCATCTGTCCTACAGCATATCCATTAGTGACTGTAAAAACACTCTGTCCTTGTGCGGCTGTGAATTCTTGTATAGTCGTTGGTAAGATCCGTAGTCCATTAGCATATAAACTACCTGCGTTTATGCTACCTGCTACATATAATGCACCAGTATTAGTACCAGTAGATGATGCTGTGCTAAGAATAGATACGCTACCTCCTGCACTTAGGTTTCCGCCCATATAGACGTTGCCGCCTACTCCTAATCCTCCAGCTATTACTACAGCACCCGTATTAGTGCTAACACTGCTCGTAGTGCCAGTGACGATTATGGTATTAAATGTACCAGAAGTAACATTAATTAATGTTGTAGTAGCTGTAAGATAAACCCTAGTCCAAAAACCAGTTCCAGTATTGTTATACTGATAGGTAATATTGTTAACTACCGCTGTTTGTCCGTTTGTTGGGGCTAATGGAAATGGCATTATTTGTCCTTAGATATATTACTTATCTTATTGATCGAGTACATTAGTCGATGGGTAGCTACGTCCCGAGCCCCACATAATTACCACTGCACCGTTTCCGCCCGTTCCTCCAGAACCGCCTTCTTCGCCACCGCCTCCTCCTCCACCATAATTTCCGCCGTTTCCGCCAAATGCTGATGTAACCTGATCATTAGAACCGGTTCCGGTCGTGCTAGAATATGTAGTTCCGTATATTGTACTGGTTGAATAACTGCCTGCTCCGCCGCCTAGTGGACTTCCTGGATTTCCTGATGCACCGCCTGCACCGTTATTTCCACTGCCCTGTAATCCCACTCCCCCGCCTCCTGCACCAGCTTTTTGAAAATTTCCGTTGCTGTAACAGAATAGTGCCGCGTTACCTCCGCCCCCGGCCCCTCCGCTACCACCACCGCCTGCCGCATAAGGACCATTAAATCCATTAGGATTTCCAGTACCACTTGCACCTGCACCACCTGCACCACCATAGCCGCCCGCACCACCGCCCGCACCGGCTGCACCGTGTGGAGAATTATCGGCTCCGCCACTACCACCTGTACCACCGCCACTACCTGCGTAAGTTCCGCCACCACCGCCACTGTTTCCAGTACTGCCTGACCCACCATATCCTGCTACAGTAGCCAGTGTATTAAAATAACTGTTACCACCGTTAGTTCCAGACGCACCACCTGCACCCACGACGATAGTGTAAAAGATATTTCCTGTGATGGGAATAGAATTCTTCCAACCTAGGCCTCCGCCACCGCCACCGCCACCTTGTCCGCCGCCACCACCACCACCGCCACCTACACATAAAACATTAATAGTGGGGAGATTAGCTGGACTTAGCCATTGGTAAGTACCGGGACTGGTAAAATAAATTTCACCCTGTGGAGGTGCATAAGTTAGGATAGCACCTCTAAAACCTGCGAAACCATCAGCGAATCCTGAAAACTTTGACATTTTTATCCATAATTAGAATATTGGCCGTAGACTGTAAATGATCCACCGTTGTTAAGCATACTATAGGATATTACATCAGTCTTACCTGAGTTTCCTGATGGTGCTGTGCTACTCATCCATTTAGGAATTACACTCTGTCCATTAACAAAAATATAACTCTGTGCAGTAGTCACATAGGCAGGACTACCTTGCGTGATAATTAATGCGGCCACTGTGATCAAACCTGGTTGAGTTGGAACATTTATAAAGCTAGGAGTAAAACCAGATGCAGGACTGGTATGATAAAAAGTGCCTGCCAGTGCTAGATTGTGCACGACTACGCCAGTCGCTCCGACTATAGGAACAAACGTTTCGCTGGCACTGGCCATTACTGCCTGTGCACCTATGCTAATACCGCCAGATACTATCAATGCACCGCTATATGTAGAAGTGCTAGGAGTAGTATTTGATATAACTACCGGACCTCCAAACGCACTAGCACCTTGTACACCTATCCCACCTACTACCTGTAATGCACCCACTGTGGGGATAGTCGCCGGAGTAGTGTTTTGCACTATTAATTGGCCGCCGACATAGATATTTCCTCCTATGCCCGCACCACCTACTACCTGCAATGCACCTGTAACAGTTGATAGGCTTTGGACGGTACTGGTGTTAATCTCGCCATTTACGTATATCGTTGAGGTAAATGATGTATTATTTCCTCCGAGACTACCAATTGATCCAATTCCTATACTAGCTGGTCCAGTTATATCGACCCAGGTACTAGTAGTACCGTCAAAATCATATCTATAGATAACATCATTAGTCGTGTTATACCATATATCACCTACGGTAGCTGGTACAGGTGTAGTAGGACCTGTCGTTGATCTGACTCCGCCGGCTATGATGTTACCACCGATATCAACGTTTCCACCAATGCCTACACCGCCTGCTACTATCAATGCACCTGTTGTCGTGCTTGTGCTTGATGCAGTACTGGTGATATAGAAATAGGGTGCGTTAGTTCCTGTACTAGTTAGGCCTTGCGTGCCTGTTCCGCTAACTAAAATACCGTTCTGATATATGCTACCACCGACATATAAGTTTCCTACGACTCCCGCACCACCATCAACGACTAGTGCTCCAGTTGTTGGGCTTGTACTAGAAGCTGTACTTTGTACTAATAATGTATTTGTAGCGGTGATCGTGGCCGCTATCTTAGTCCAAGCGTTAGTGCTTGTACTGTAAAGATAGTTAGCATTGTTGATTAACGCTATCTGGCCATTGGTAGGATTACTTGGAAATGACATATTCTTATCAATCCAATATTGGCCATATTATATTAAGCGGATCAGCTTGTGTTTGTGGTATATCAGCTAGTGCCTGTGCGTATGTATCTAGTTTAGTGATATCATCTGTGGGTGTTGCATTTAATCTAGTCTGTCTAGCATACCTTTCATACCTCCACTGTAGATCATCTAACAGTTCATTTCTCTTAGCACGTACCTGTGTCCATGCACGGTCATATTCTAAGGCAGCGAAAGGTATCACTTTCCATGCATATCCAGTTACGTGTGGTACTGGAATCCTCATGTATTTGTTAGGATCAAATGGTATAGTTAAATCCGGTGGGAGCCAGAGAAAACCGTTGACATTGTATGTGTATGTAATTCCTTGGTCTTGATACGTCTGACCTGGCATTGGATTAGTTGGAAATGTCATAATTTTATTCTATTTAGTTGGGAATGGTCCTGTGGGTAATGCAGGTATATTTGTTCCGGGATAGCACATCACGGACTGGCTGTTAATAACCCTCGTTGTATATCTAGCTAGTCTACTTACACGGAAATCCTGTATAAATCCATTCCATGCTGTACTAGTAGTTCCATAATAGTCGCAACCTATACGATAGTTCCAAGCAGTAGCACCGTTGCTACCATTCCAATCTAGGCTGAAACTATTTTGTGGTCCTACTGCGTTAGCATATGTACCAAATTCACCTGTACGCAGAGTACCTTGTTCTATACCGTTAACAAAGAATGATATATTTTCATTCCTACTCATTATCACGATATGGTCCATGCTCTTACCTAGAGAGTTAGTACCTAGCGTTATACCTGTAGCTGTAGCAACACTGATAGTAGTAGTTACTGTGCTATAAGTAGTCCAGCTTTCTGGATCTGTGTTAGTACCGTTAGCCCAGTAGCATCCCCATTTACCTGTACTGCTAACACCAATCCATATGTTGTTACTGAGATGCATTAGGGTATTGGCCATATCTGATCTAGGAGAATTCTGGCGGTAGTTCATGCCACCTGCGGCCGGATCCCACCAAGCGGCCCACATCTCTAGAGTCCAATCTCCTCTCCTAGAGGAAAGTGCTACACCTCCGGGGCTGCCAAAATTCTGCGTGCTTAGGTTTCCATCTATCCTATGTGGTCCGATAGCTGTTCCTCCAACCCAGGTTGAATATATAGCTTCTTGTTGGTTGAATACCATAGATGCATTGCTCTGGGGCCATTGTTTGAAACGATAGCTAGGATATATACCATAGAAAAAGTTGTGTGCGTTCCTTGTTCTGTCATTCATGACTAGATCTTGATCGATTAATACTGCTGTATATCGATCCCAAACCCATCCACTCCAAGGTGCGTTAACTGTTGCGGCTGTAGTAGGGTATCGAACGGTATTAGAAATCCTAATGGGACCGCAGTTATTATTACCACTAGCACTTTGGAATACAGTATATGCGTGATTTCTCGTGCCAGCAGTCAAGCTTCCTGTGGCTACACGTACTCCGTTCCAGAACATAGCCATCTTAGTGCTACTGGTAGGATCATATACGATAGCGGCATGCATCCAGCTCTGTTGTTTGAATATAGGATTATTGATACTAGGTGGACCGCCGGTGCTCTTGTTAGTAACTCCTGTCAAGAATGTCAACGTGCTCGGTCCTTCTAGATTCCAACGGAAATCCATACAGCCCCAGCCTAATCCGCTGGCACCTGTAGTAGCCGCATTGATATCAAACATGATACTGAAACATTCATATCCACCTGCACTTACCTGTCCATTCCAATACAACCAATATCCTGAGGGGGTTCCTTGTGGATCTTCCCAATATGGATAGAAGAAGAATTCGATGGTCCAAGGAATATTAAGTCTCGTGATCCATGATAATTCCGGTAGCTGGCTGTTATTTCCAAAAGTACTGTGACTATAGAATCCATTACTGGTATTACTACCGTTGTCTGCATTCATGGCTCTAAATCTACTAGATTCGTCTGTAGTGCCAACTGGCCCCAGTTGTCCAGCTACAGGAGCCTGCGTACCTGTACTGAGAACTATTACACTGGTATTATCAATTACGTTAGCGACATAATTTGTTCCTGTACCTAGACTGCCGATTACTGATGTGGCTGTGATTATAGCCCCAGGTGCGAAAGAATTAGTAGCCTGCAGATTATAAACCACACTGGTCCAAGAATTAACAGTTCCTGATACATAACCTATCTGTCCGCTAGGGCTAACAGTATTGCTGGGCCAAGGAAATTGGCTGCCACTATATGGCGACATCATGCTGACATTTTCACCTGTACAGTTACCTTCTGTGCTGAGTTCTTGCCACGGCCATTCGATACAGTTATTCCTGCCGGAATTATCTAACTGCATGGGAGCATTTAACAAGAATACACAATTTCCATCGCCGACAAACGGGGTCCATCTGGTAGCTGTTGGATCATTAGCTATCGGTACGGGCATAGCAGTTCCGCCTGCCTGCAATAGAATATTCTGTCCACTGATATCCGATGTTATGACGTTGGTGTTACAGGCTATTAATCCCAATCCTACAGTAAGACTTCCGTTAGCGATCGAATTATTGCTAAATCTAGTCAGTCCTGTCGCCGGCGGAGTAAAATTACCTGTATAAAGTGCACTGCCATTAAACCATCGTAAGTTAGATATTATTATAGGTTGGCTATTAGCACCTAGTCCAAGATTATCATAGGTTCCATTAATCACACCGGTAAAGTTGCTGGTAGTAGTGTACAGTCCTATACTGCTGTTTATCGTGCTACCATACTGTGTTCCATTTATGAACATCCTGATATTATAGCTGGCATCTTTGGTAACTGATACATGATACCATGTGCTGGTATTAAAACCGTTTGCCTGTATCTGGTTGTAAGTTCCGATACCTGCAGCCTGTCCTTGATTGAACACGAACGAACCAGTATTAGTCCATTGGATGTTAATGATATTACTGTATGCTACCCCGTTACCTATCGAAAATATCGAAGTTGCGGTTGTTGATGCTAACGGATAGACAAACATCTCAACTGTCCACGGTTGTGTATTGTTGATATTAAATGTACTAGTAGTTGCATAAAGGTAAGAACCGGTACTAGCAAAATAAGTAGCATAGGTAGGTCCTGCCGGTAACGGTGCGGTAGGCACCGGAATGATCGGTGGATTAGTACCCGTAGTCAATTGTCCTGTGTTAGTTAGATAATTTCCATATGCACCGACGTTTTTGTATATTCTTACATCAGTGAGCAATATTCCATTACCTGCATTGCCGTATTGTAAATTTGGATAACTGCTGTTACCTAGATTGAAAGCATAGTAACCTGTAGTACCACTTGGAATACCTGCTTGTACAGTCAATCCATTCAACAACATGTTTTCCTGTAATTTGATACCGTTTATGTAAAGTGCGGTGGCACCGTTTACACGTTGTACAACTATGTGTCTCCATACACCTGTTTGGAATCTATGTGTGTTATCTGAGAATACAACTAGGTTATTAGATACCACATCGAGCCTGTTGATACCGCTCCTTCTGAGAGATATACCTTGATCCTGCCAGACATAACGGCTATCGAACAGGTAAGTTATACCGCCGCCGATGTCATTAAAAGTGTACAGATCATTGTGCCACATCTCTATACTGAAATCGCCGGTTCCGAAATTAAATTCACTAGTTGGATTACCCTGTTGTGTGTTTACAAATCCCTGCAACCTATTATAGCTGTTACCTAAGAATTGCCAACTACCGGTACGTCCTCTATTAAGCGGAGCACTGGCACCCTGTCTTATTTCTGTACCCTGTCTAAATATCGCGGCCTGTTGTGAATAGGGACCGATACCCCAATCTTTCCAAGAATTCCACGGCATACGCGGTTCATCGTTGAGCGTAGTACATGATAGATACATGGTAGCAGTATCTATAGCGTGACTATATGCTAGTAAGCTGGTATTGTTAAATGTAAAGTTACCTGTATAACGGGCCACATTACTGATACGGACACCAGTTACAAATGCTCTATAAGCGGCATTATTGTAAAGGTTACCTGTATTTGGCACTCCGCGACTACCTAAAACCGATAACGGTGATTGGTCATTATAGACACTGGTTAATTGCCATGTGCTACTTGATACCTGTACACCGTTTACATACAGAGCAAAACCGCCTGGGTTAAGATTTTGACGAACTGCGGCTACGTGATACCAAGCACCCAATTCACAGCGTGTGGGATAGGTACTAGCACCCTGTGTCTGTAGATCAGATTGATATTGGAAAGTATTAGCACCGTCATCCCAGCGTAGGTAGCCGTTGTAAAGATACAGTCCCCAGCCATTGATACCTGTGCCTCCTAGACCTGTATTGCTAGAACCTCGTGCTACGATAGGAACAGGATAGCTACCGCTATTAGATTGATAAGCAGGATTGATCCAAGCTTCTACAGTAAAGGCACTGGCATTTAATGCCAGACTCTTACCGCCGGAAGTTAGTGTATTTTTATAATCATAAACGTGAAAGTGTGCAACATTATCCTGCCCGCTAAGACTGTGATAGCCAGGGCCGCGTGGTAATCTATCAAGAGGTTGATAGAAAGGTCCGTCATTTTTACGGCCCATGTTGTTACCGCCGTTATTCCATATATTTCTTAAAGCAGTACCCATCGTGACAAATGGATTTTTAGCCCAAATCTGTGGGGGGCCGCTTTGGTTTATATTTCTCGCTGTGCCGCTGTTATCAAAAAATCCAATATTCTGGCAACATAATAAAGTAGTACCGGCTGTGATAGCCTGTATGTTAGTAGTGCCAGCTGGTTGTAGTGTAGTTAGGGGACTAGTAGGAGGTGTGAATGCTCCTGTATATACACCAGTAAGATTATTGATACGGAAATTGCTGATCCAACCTCGGAAGTATCCCGGGTATCCGCTATCCACGGGTGCTCCGCTACCTATGTAGGTGTAGGAGCTGGTAATTCCACTAAGGTTGGTGCTATTAGCAGTTGAAGAAATTGGGTTACCATTAACGTATAAAGTTAAATTACTGTTATATCTAACCAATGCTATATGGTACCATTGATTCCTAACCATTCCTGATGGGGTAGGTACTAGCGTATCTGTACTACCGTTGAGCGTGATACCAGCCGCGATTTGGCTACCGGTAGTAAGATACATATAGACTTTGGGGTTGGCACCTGTGCCGTTACCGCAATAGAATAAACAAGTTTGATTGGTAGCAGTAAAAGTGTAGTTGATCCACATCTCTACGGTAAAATTACTAGTACCGAAATTATTAACAACGTTAGGATATAGATAATAGCTAGTGCTGGTACTATTGAAATAGACGCTGTAACTAGATGTGGTAAATGGGCTAGCTGTAAATGTAGAGCTATTAACCTGTCCCATAACGTTATCATAACTGGGATTAGTCATCGACATACCATAAACTAAATTGGTATTAGTCATAGATAACGCAGTAGTGGGAGTTACAAAACTGCTGGTGCTACCATAAATGCTAGATTTCACGATGCGGATGTCAGTCATCCTAGATTGTGCACTAGTTGCCCCAGTAGTGGCCTGGCGGTCGATACCAATTAATAATGTAGCACCACTATCTTGGAATAGAGATGCACAAGTACCTGTAGCCTGTAATACACCATTGACATAGATCCTAAAATCGTTAGATGCCTGACTGTTACGGCATATGCTAACGAAAGACCATTGATCTCTAGGCAATGCCGCACTACTGGTCAATGTAGCGTTGGCCACTGCATCATAAAAGAATGGTTGATAGCTAGAATTAAGACCAACTACCCAACCTGTTCCGGCAGTAACACCTGCTTGATTTCCTCGACCCATTAGGTAACGCTGTGTGGCATCTTGTCTTTGGGGTTTGATCCAAAAATCTATAGTGAATGGATTATCAAGGAATGCAGAAGCATCTGCATTTTCTTGGATCTGTAGATAACTGTCATCGATAAATTCAGTAGACCAATCTGGATAGGCTGGTCCATAATATGATACTGCTAGATTGTCACCGTCATATTTAAAAGGAGATATAAAATCATCAATGAAACTACCTGTTTGGTCTTTCATGATGTGGTTAGTCATCTCGACGTCACCGAAATGAACACCTACCTGATTGTAATATGGATCGACATCACCATTTATATCCCATGTGTTACTGGTCTGTGCACCTTCCTGTGCAGAATAAATTTCATTTTGTTTACCTAGGGTAATATCATCATAGGAAAAGACACCAGATCTCCTACCAGGCCCCGACTGGGTTACCGGACCTATGATGCCGCTATTTTTTCTTGTTCTCATATTAAGATATTACCTCGTACGATGCGATTAAATGGATGCTGTTACCCGCCGAAGCAAATGCCTGCAATTGATCTGATTCTTGCATATAGAATGGGGTATCTTTTCCTATCAATACCATAGTACTCTGAGTAGGAACTACAATGTTGTAGGCAAAATAATAAGTAACTCCTCCCCTGACTAATGATAAATTAACCGATGCATTACTATTTGTTACATTACTGGCTAAAACTGAATTGATTTTCAGTACCTGGCTGACGATAGTAGCCGTAACGATAGTAGCGGTTGTGGTTAAGACTAACGGAGATGTAGTACCTATAATGTTGGATAGGGCCGCTATATTTGGAGCTGTCATTTATTTTTCCTCGTTTTTTATATTTATGAGAACACTAACTGTATTCCCATATATCTGTTTGTCACTGATTTATTGTTTATGACCAGGCCTGTACCTGTCGTATAAGTCAATATATTTCCATTTATTACTAAATTATTGGTGTACACACCGTTAAATTGAGTAATCGTAGATCCTAAATTATATGTATTATTTAATACTGGTAATACGTTGTTGCTGATAGTACCGCCGATATAACTGTTGGTGACAGCATCGCTAGTAACGTCTACCCAATAGTTATTATTACCGTCGAAATCATAACGATACATGATATCTGTAGATGGATTATACCAAATATCGCCCACGAATGGATTAGCTGGTGGGTTAGTAGCTGTAGTAGTAGAATGCGGTAATCCACCAGCAGTCAATATTCCGCCGATCGTGACATTTCCACCAAAGGCCGCACCACCTGCTACTACCAATGCACCGGTCGTAGTATTATTACTTTGAAGCGTACTGCCAATGATCATGTTTTGGCCGATGCCCACACCGCCAACGACTTGCAGTGCACCTGAATTCGTGCTGGTACTGATCGTGCTGTTTGTTATAATGAATGTACTAGATGTTCCGCCAGCCAGAGTTGAAAATACGTTGGTCAGCAGTTGTCCATTTTCATAGATGTTGCCGGCATAAATCGGTCCAGCGACACCTAATCCTCCCTGCACAGTGATAGCATTACCTGCTACCGAACTGGTACTAGATAGGGTACTAAGGCTGTTGATAGTTCCGCCGATCCAGACATCTTGTCCTATACCTACTCCACCTGTGACTACTAGAGCACCTGTTGTAGGATTGTAAGAATCAACGTTACCTGTGATATTTAAAAATTGTTGTACAGGATTAGTACCGATGACTAGCCTACGCCACGCCTGTGTGCTTGTACTATATTGATAGTAGATAAGGTTAACTACTGATATCTGTTGGTCTATCGGATTACTGGGAAATGACATCTATGTTAACCTCCAAATACCAGGATGTAGCCCTGATATGCATTTTTAATTAATACTGTGTTTGTACTGAGTGCCGCGATCGGACCTGTAATATCTACCCAGTTGTAGTTTGCACCGTCGTATGTGTAGCGATAGGTAACATCTTGTGCTGTGTTATACCAAATATCTCCAGGCTGTGCTCCTGTAGGTGTAGTCGAAGTTGTGCTGGTCCTTACACCGCCACCACTAATCACACCACCTACGTTTAAGTTTTGGCCGATCCCAACACCACCTGCTACTACCAACGCACCGGTTGTAGTGCTAGTAGTGGGTGTTAGGTTACTGATAGTAAATGTAGTAGTAGTGCCTGTACTAGATCCCCCAGTACCACCGCCTCCTGTGCCTACTGCTACACCATTTTGATAGATCGTGCCACCTACATATAAGTTTCCACCTATGCCTGCACCACCATACACTTGTAGTGCACCACTATTTGTACCAGTGCTCTGTGTAAAATTTTGTATAACAAAAGTAGTCGTAGTACCCGTACCACTAGCCGCTGTACCACCGCTACTACTACTGCTGGTTGTGATGTAAACAGGAGTCCTAGTCCAGTAACCAACACCGTTTGTACCTACTGCATATGTGTAGGTAATATTGTTAGTTACTGTAGTTGAGCCTGCTATAGGATTTAATGGAAATGGCATTCTAGTTTCTCTTTAGTGTATTTAAGCCGTAAACACGCTCGATGTCGTAAAGGTATGTACCCAAATTGCTGAATTTCCAGAAACATATGATGTCACTACACCACCACTAGCTCGTTGTACTGGATTAGAATAACTGATAATGACTATTCCTGATCCACCGGCACCGCCTAAATAAGTAGGACTATCAGATGCTCCACCTCCACCTCCGCCTGTATTCATTACAGCATTTCCTCCATTGAATGTGGGTTGATTAGTTCCTCCGCCATATCCTCCGCCACCGGCACCACCACTGCCGCCATTAGTTGAAACAGTGCCAGATCCGCCGCCTCCACCACCTGCATAATATACATTAGTGCCAGAGTAAATTATAGAAATAGTACCAGTACCCCCGTTTCCACCAGCACCAGTACTGCTATTTTGATTGCCACCTACTCCACTAGCACCACCACCACCACCTCCGCCTAGATAAGAACCATAAGCGGCAGAACCGCCGTTATTACCTTGTCCGGGAGTTCCACTTCCTCCTGTAGCAGCCGGAGAACTTGCTTCACCAACAGCACCTCCGCCACCGCTTCCTCCTGCTGTACCATTTGCTAAACTAGTACTATTATATCCACCACCTGCACCTCCACCTACCGCAGTTATTGTTGGAGCAAAATTAATTGATGAATTACCTCCCGATCCTGCATTGTTAGATCCAGCAGATGCTCCAGAACCTCCACTTCCTACTGTTATAGTATACTGTTGTCCTGATATAACCGGAGTAGCACCTGACAATAATCCTCCAGCACCTCCACCTCCACCGCGTTTTGCACCTCCGCCAGCACCGCCTGCGACTATCAAATAATTTACTGTATAGATAGGGGCAACAATACTGGTCCAAGTACCAATGTAGCTACTTGTACCTGATGCTACAAATACTTCTAGTCCTAATGTACTGCTGGTATTATATCTAATCATTCCTATACCAGGATTGGCCGGACGTTGTCCAGTTGTACCAACTGGTAACTGAACAGCATCATTTGTCAAAACGGCTAGACCCACCGTTGTCGCTGTAGTGGTTCCGGTGCCTATACTGAGACCGCTTGTTATGCTAGTAGTCGCTGTACCAGTAGCCGCTACTACTACAGGTGCACCGCCTACACTTAGTCCACTAGGAGTGGCACTTACTAAAACTCCGCCTAGATCGATAGTTGAACTACTGATGTATAATGTACGCCATCTAGTGCTGGTGCTACCTAGATCATATGTGACGTTAGCACCAGGTAATAATCCACCAGTTATCGTGACTGTGTTTAGAAAACTGGTTGTGCTTTGGAATGAGGTATAATTGGCTACCGTACCACCAGTAAATGTTCCACCGCCTGTACTCACTGTGCCAGTAGTTAAAACTAATACAGGACTTGTTATATCAATCCAATAATAGTTAGAACCATCAAATTCGTATCTATAAACGATATCTGTACCCTGTTGATACCAAATATCGCCCACTGTGGGATTAGCTGGTGCTGTGCTGGTCGTTGTGGCTCTAACGCCACCACCGACTATATTGCCACCTACGTATAAGTTTCCGCCTACACCTACACCGCCATACACCTGTAGTGCACCGCTATTTGTACCAGTGCTCTGTGTAAAATTTTGTATAACAAATGTAGTTGTAGTTCCTGTACCAGATGCTGCCGTACCACTACTATTTGAAGCTGTACTTAATGTTATAAATGTAGCTTGTCGTACCCATGTATTATAACTACTGTTATATACATAAGTGATATTATTAGTAGTTGTTGTTTGACCGTTTATGGGGTTAATTGGGAATGCCATTTTATTTTCTTTTTCCTATATTTACGCTGTAAATGTACTTGATCCAGTAAAGGTGTGTACCCAATAAGTCACTGTACCGGTTGTATAACTGCTTACTGACCCCCCATTAGCACGTTGTGTTAGATTTTGATAAGCAATGTATACTACACCACTTGATCCATTTCCACCGAGTCCACCTCCGCCAGCACCGGTGTTGCTACCTATTGCACTAGAGCTGTATGCTCCACCGCTAGCTGTAGATGTTCCATAAGTTGATCCATCGTATCCAGCACCGCCTCCGCCTATATATTGTGAGGATCCTGTT
>Ga0164297_10002115_pt1 | contig 20022 bp, 17 predicted proteins | sample GEODES058metaG_FD_113539 | JGI IMG/M metagenome (GOLD analysis project Ga0164297, IMG submission 113539) | Dystrophic lake water microbial communities from Trout Bog Lake, Wisconsin, USA - GEODES058 metaG | ecosystem: Environmental > Aquatic > Freshwater > Lake | place: USA: Trout Bog Lake... | reverse complement strand
GCGGAACGTACCGGACTGGGCGAGCAGCTTATCAACAAGCGTGGTTTTGCCGTGGTCGACGTGCGCGATGATGGCGATATTGCGGAGATCCATGGTGGTGCTTTCTCGGATAGGGCTAATTTTAAGCGAAATGAACGGTTTTTAGGGGTTCTTTTGAACGGCAAAGCCCGGCATCGATCAGGAGGCCGGGCAGGGGAAACGTCTTATTGCGCTGCACATACCCGATTTGAGCGGATAAGGGAAGCGGAAAGGGCAAGGTTACCCGCCGGGCGTCCGCACCATGAAAAATGCCGCGACGGCTAGAAAAAGCCAATCGATCTTGAAGTTTATGTCTATATTTGATATCTATTGACATATTCAGTTCAGTCTCGGGAGTTTTGCTTATGGCCAATGTTCATTTGGGTGAAAGATTTGAAAATTTCATCGCGGAAGTCATCCGCGATGGCCGCTATCAGAACGCCAGCGAAGTGGTGCGCGCTGGCCTGCGCCTGCTGGAGGACCGCGAGGCCGAGCGGAAGGAAAATTATGAACGCTTAAAGGCCGAGATTAAAGCCGCAATTGAAGACCCCCGTCCGTCGCTTTCGAGCGACGAAGTATTTGATAGGCTTGAAGAGCGCTATCGTGCGCGAATGGCGGCAGCAGGTGAAAAAATTTAAACTTTCATACCAGTTCCAGGCAAGAGACGATATCGATTCACTTTATGATTGGATCGTGGACAATCAAGGCTCAACGGCCATCGCCAATAAATATGTTGGTCGGCTACAGCGTTATATTGATGCCTTGGTTCAATTTCCCCGTCGAGGTAGCCAACGGGACGATCTTTATTCCGGTCTTCGTATTATTGGTTTCGAACGCCGCGTCACGATTGCATTCACTGTGACTGATGACACTGTCCACATCGTCCGCATTCTTTACGGTGGCCGCGACATCGCCGCCCTCTTTGAGGATGAGAGCGGCGGTGTCGAATAGTATCACATCCCGTGCTTCTTCTTCCGCATGCCGAGCGTACGCAAGCGTAACGCATTGAGTTTGATAAAGCCCGCCGCATCACGGTGATCATAAGCCACGGCGCCTTCTTCGAATGTTACGAGATCCTGATCATAGAGCGAATAGGGGCTCTCGCGACCAATCACGATGACATTGCCTTTGTAAAGCTTCAGCGTCACGCGACCCGTTACCGCTTCTTGGCTTTTATCAATCAAGGCCTGTAGCATTTCACGCTCGGGCGAGAACCAGAAGCCGTTATAGATGAGTTCGGCATATTTCGGCATCAACTCGTCTTTGAGATGTGCCGCGCCGCGATCTAGTGTGATGGATTCCATCGCACGATGGGCGGTAAGCAAAATCGTACCGCCGGGCGTTTCATACATGCCGCGCGATTTCATGCCGACAAAGCGGTTTTCCACGAGGTCCAGACGGCCAATGCCGTTTTCTTTGCCAAGCGCATTGAGTTTGGCAAGGAGACTTGCAGGCGAGAGCTTCTCGCCATTGATGGCTGCTGCATCGCCTTTGACAAAATCAACCGTGATGGTGGTGACTTTATCGGGTGCCGCTTCCGGCCCAATTGTGCGCGAATAGACATAATCCGGCACTTCGACTGCGGGATCTTCGAGCACTTTGCCTTCTGACGAGGCGTGCAGCAAATTCGCGTCAACCGAGAAAGGCGCTTCGCCGCGCTTGTCTTTAGCGATCGGAATTTGGTGTTGTTCTGCAAAGGCAATCAATTGTTCGCGCGAGCGCAAATCCCATTCACGCCATGGCGCGATGATGGTGATGTTCGGGTTCAAGGCGTAATAGCCCAGCTCGAAGCGGACCTGATCATTGCCTTTGCCCGTTGCACCATGGGAGACGGCATCGGCTCCAACCTTCTCCGCAATCTCGATTTGCTTTTTGGCAATCAGCGGACGCGCAATCGAGGTGCCGAGCAAATATACGCCTTCATAAACCGCATTAGCGCGGAACATCGGGAATACGTAATCGCGGACAAATTCCTCGCGAAGGTCTTCGATGAAAATGTTTTCCGGCTTGATGCCCAAGAGCAGGGCCTTGTCGCGTGCTGGCCCCAATTCCTCGCCTTGGCCGAGATCGGCGGTGAACGTAACCACTTCACAGCCATAGGTCGTCTGCAACCACTTCAGGATGATGGAGGTGTCCAGACCGCCTGAATAGGCGAGGACGACTTTTTTGACTGATTTTTTCGACATGGAAGCGGCTCTCGGCTGAAAATTTCTGAATGGCGGCGGACTATAGGGATCAGCGCGTCGGGCGCAAGGGGGCTTTTTGACGGAGCGCCGCTTAAGTTCTTAAAGCGCCTCCCTTGCGGCGCATCATCTCTGTCCGCCATAGTGGGAGAAATTTGAGAAAAACCTCAGGATGTTGTCCATGCACGCCGCTTTATCCGCCGCCTATGATTCCTCCGTGCCGATTTATGCCGTTCACGCCGATAATTGGCGGGCGGTGGCTTCCGATGTCGCGCCAGAAGCCGCGGAATTTGTAAAAGCCAGCGGATTTGAGGGCGAGGTAGGGGCGCATGTGCTTATTCCGGGCCTCGCGGCGCCGGTAAAGGCCGTTTTATTCGGGGTAGAAAAACCCAAGGCACCAGAGCGCGATCCTTTTCTGGCGGGCAAATTGGCGAGTGCACTCCCCGCCGGTATTTATCGGTTGGAAGGCGATTTTGGGGATGCGACGCTGACGACTTTGGCCTTTGTGCTCGGGACCTATCGGTATGAACGGTACAAGGCCAATCCAAAGGGCGTGACGACAAAACTCGTCCCACCCGCCAATGTGGATGCCAATCGGGTTTCCCTGATGGCTGAGGCAATTGCCGAGGGGCGGGACCTCATCAATACGCCAGCCAATGATCTTGGCCCCCAAGAAATTGAATTTGCCATTCGCTCGTTGGCCGATCAGTTTGGAGCAAAGATACGGTCGGTTATTGGTGACGATCTACTCACGCAGAATTACCCGATGGTGCATGCTGTTGGCCGCGCTTCGCCTCGTGCGCCGCGGATCATCGATATGGTGTGGGGCGATGAGAAACATCCCAAAATCACGCTGGTCGGAAAGGGCGTGGCTTTCGATACGGGTGGCCTTAACATCAAGCCCGATAATTCCATGCTATTGATGAAGAAGGATATGGGCGGCGCTGCCGTGGCCATTGCAGCCGCTCGCATGGTCATGGCTTTTGGGTTGAAGATCAGACTTCGTTTGATTGTTGCAGCCGTTGAAAATTCGATTTCCGGTTCGGCCTTTCGACCGGGCGATGTGCTTGCAAGCCGCAAAGGCATCAGTGTCGAAATCGGCAATACGGATGCCGAAGGTCGTTTAATTTTGGGCGATGCTTTGGCGTTGGCCGATGAGGAATCGCCCGATCTGATTTTGGATTTTGCGACGCTTACGGGTGCAGCGCGTGTGGCCCTTGGCCCCGACCTACCGCCCTATTATACGGATGATGATGCTCTGGCGCATGATATTGCACATGCGGGGGATCGGGTGAATGATCCCGTCTGGCGTATGCCGCTTTGGAAGCCCTATGCAAAAGGGCTTCAATCCAAAATCGCAGATATTAATCACATCACATCGGGTGGATTTGCCGGTTCAGTAACAGCTGCTCTCTTTCTTCAGCGCTTTGTCGAGAAAGCAAAGGCATGGGCGCATTTCGATGTGTTCTGCTGGGTGCCTGCAGCCAAAAATGGCAGGCCCGAAGGCGGCGACCCGCAAGCCGCACGTCTCGTATTTGAATTGCTTGAGAAACGATATGGCCGCTAATGGCCATATCGAATTCTATTCAACTACTCACAAATAATAATTGAACTCGCGTTCCGATGGCTCGGCGAAGAGCTCGTTATATTCGCCGATTTTCATCTCGCAATAGGCTTTCAAGAAACGTGCTGGAATAAAGCCCGCGAGTTTTTTGGCCTTAGCCAGATCATCAAGGGCTGCTAGAAAATGCTTGGCCATTTTAGTAGCACCGGGTGGTGGCGCCATTTCATCGGCGCGCTTGAGATCAACAGGCGGCGTTGGCGTGAGCCTATGTTGAATGCCGTAATGCAGTGCCGATAAAATCGCGGCTAATACCAAATGGGGCGATGCGTCTGCCGATGAAGCGCGATGCTCAATCCGCTTGGCCTGTCCTTCGCCCAATGGCACGCGCAGTGCAACTGACCGATTATTATGTCCCCAATGCGCATTAACGGGCACAAAATTATGTGGCTTGAATCGACGGAAGGAAGCAATATTCGGCGCGAACAGTGCGAGCGATTCCGCGAGCATCGCCTGCATACCGGCGATGGCGTGATAAAAGAGTGGCTCGCCTTCTTTGCTTCCAAAGAGATTACGTCCATCTTTGTCACACAGGCTGACATGCACATGCAGTCCGCTGCCGGGTTGGTCCATATAGGGCTTGCCCATAAAGGTCACATCATGGCCTTGAGAACGGGCCACGCCACGGATCAGCCGTTTCAATAAGACGGCCTGATCCGCCGCAAGAACGGGATCATTGCCATGCTGCAGATTGATTTCAAATTGACCTAGGCCATATTCGGCAACCGCTGTTGTTGCGGGGATATGTTGCAGGGCGGCGGCGCGTTCAATGGCCGATACAAAATCAGCATAGTCTTCAACCGCATCCAGTCCGAGATTTTGCGGCGAATGGGGCGGTGCAGCGGTTCGCTTCAAGCGCGAAGGACGAATGCCACCCTTCTCGGTGCGCTCGGAATCAATCAAGTAAAATTCAAGTTCACAGGCCACAACCGGATACAAACCTTGTGCGTGAAGTCCTGCCACAACATCGCTAAGAATTTTGCGCGGATCAAACCAAAGCGGCTCATTGGTTTTGGCATCGCGCATGTCGAGCAAACATTGGGCCGTTGGTGAAGACGCCCATGGCACCGGCACCAATGTGCCCGGAATGGGAAAGCCCACCGCATCGGGGTCGCCATCGGTTGAACCGAGGCCCGCCGCATTATGTCCGTGGCCATGGACATCAAGAAGGGCGGCACAGGCTGAAAATGTAACACCGGATGAAAAGACACGGTCCAAATCTTTGGCCGGTTCGCGCTTGCCGAATACTTGGCTCGAAGCGCCAATCATAAACGTATCAATAAAGCGGGTTTCGGGGTGTCCGCGCAGAAATTCTTCCCACTCGGTGTGGGGTGCCTTAGCTTCGAATGCCATGATAAGAACTCCAAAAGGAATGATTTACACGATTATTTCGATAATATTACACATCAGATGCACTATTCCGCAATCGCATAGATTTTGCGCACCCTTTCGGTCGTTTCCCAAATGCCTTGAAAGCCGCGCGGAATAACAAAGGCGCTTCCTGTTTTAAAGGGAAGCTCCGAGCCATCATCGCCGATAAGCCGTCCGCTTCCTTCAAGGATGACGCATAATTCATCTTCCGTATAATTGATACGCCAGGCTCCTGGCTCCGAGACCCATTGCCCGACATGGAAGCCTTGCTCATCATTGGTGAGAGCCGCCAGACTGCCTGCCATAGGCATGCCCTTCACGAGTCTTTCGCGAGCGATTGGCTCACTTGCTTCTATTCGAGCCTCTAGCGGAAGGTTAAAGGGGACCGTGGTCATAAGCAATCTCGCTTCAAGTTAGGGCGCGTTAGCGGCCAATCGTTCCGCGCGCTCGCGTTCGACTTCCTGATGTTTCGTCAATACCGATGCGATGATAACCGCGATGGTAACGACGGCCACCATCAGCGAACAGATGGCGTTGATTTCCGGCTTAACCCCTAGCCGGACATCTGAATAAATTTTCATCGGCAGCGTGGTGGCACCCGGTCCCGTTGTAAAGCTCGCGATCACAAGATCATCCAGCGAAAGCGTAAAGGCCAGCATCCATGCCGAAATCACGGCGGGTAAAATAATCGGCAAGGTAATCCGGAAAAAGGTCATGAAGGGCGTGCAGCCCAAATCAAGCGCTGCTTCTTCAATCGAGCGATCAAAGCTCGACAGTCGTGATTGAACAACAACGGCAACAAAGCACATTGTGAAGGTGATATGCGAAAGCACAATGGTCCAGAACCCGCGATCAATATTGAGTGCAACAAACAGCAAGAGCAATGAGAGGCCTGTAATCACTTCCGGCATCACAAGCGGCGCATAGACCATGGCCGAAAACAACGTCCGGCCATGAAATCGTCCATGCCGAGATAGTGCGATGGCGGCCATCGTGCCGAGAATGGTTGCAACGCTCGCCGATAAAACGCCAACCTTCAACGTAATCCACGCAGCATCAAGCAATTGCTGGTTTTCAAACACCGAGCCGTACCATTTGGTGGACCATCCCCCCCAAACCGCAACTGACCTCCCAGCATTGAAGGAATAGATCACCAATAACACAATCGGCAAATACAAAAACGTAAAGCCGAGGGTAAGCGATACAACATTAAAGAGGCTTAGCCGCTTCATCGACCTGCCTCCTGCTGCCGCGCTTCATTGGTTTGGAAGATCATGATTGGGATCATCAAAATAATCAGAAGCGCAATGGCAACACCAGATGCTGCAGGCCAATCGCGGTTGTTGAAAAACTCTTCCCACATGGTTTTGCCGATCATGATCGTATCCGACCCGCCTAGCAGATCGGGGATCACAAATTCGCCGACGGCTGGAATAAACACCAGAAAACATCCGGCAATCACACCAGGAAGGGAGAGAGGAAACGTAACGCGCCAAAAGGCACCAATCTGCGTGCAGCCCAAATCCTTCGCTGCTTCAATAAGACTATCATCCATTTTTTCTAAATTGGAATAAAGCGGTAACACCATGAAGGGCAGATAAGAATAAAGGATGCCGATATAAACGGCCATATTCGTCGATAGAATTTGGATCGGCTCATCGATCACACCAAGCCAGGTGAGCGCAGAATTTAAAAGCCCCTCTTCCGAAAGAATGGCAATCCACGCATAGACGCGAATAAGAAAGCTTGTCCAAAAAGGCAAGATCACCATCATAACAAGCGTTGGCCGCCATGATTTTGGTGCCCGCGCCATGCCATAAGCAATCGGATACGCGATAAACAGCATCATTACGGTCGATGAGCCAGCGATCCAAAGGCTAGAAAGATAAGAGCTCGAATAAATCGAATCTTGAATCAGACGAAGATAATTATCCGTGGTGAGCGAGGCCAATTTGTCGAGCGTCTCGTCCCACCCATCGACAATTAAATCGAAGACGGGCGAATAGGGCGGTTGGGCAATTTCAGAGTTCGAGAAGGAAATTTTCAGAACAATGAAAAACGGCACCAGAAAAAAAATTACCATCCAGAGATAGGGAATGGCGGTAACGATCCAGCGTCTATTTTGTGTTTGCAGGGGTTTGGCCATGGCTTGAGCCTTACTTCGTCAATACAATGCCAGCATCGGGCGCCCAGGTCAGGAATACTTTGTCTTCCCAGCTGATCGGGCGCTCCACCACCCGGCGCGTATTGGCAATGGAAGCACGCATCGTGCCGCCATTGTCGAGCTTGACATGGTAGACAGAAATATCGCCGACATAACCGATATCCCAAACCGTTCCGGAGGCGGTATTCACGGTCGGATCATTAGGCGGTTGCAGATCGATCGATACTTTTTCAGGGCGCACGGCTAACCAGGCTTTATCGCCAAGACCCGCCACCGTTTCGCCCGATGCTTCGATGCGACCGCCTGTTACTTCGCTTCCAAGGACAATATGGCCCCGCTCGTTTTTCGTAACGCGCCCTTCGACGAGATTAATATCGCCGATAAAGTCGGCCACATATTTGGAAACCGGCTGTTCATAGAGTTCGGCGGGAGGCGAGATTTGAACGAATTGTCCATGATTCATCACCGCGATCCGGTCTGCCATGGTCATGGCTTCGTCTTGATCATGCGTCACGATCACAAAGGTCATACCGAGTGCCATTTGCAGATCCAGCAACTCAAACTGCGTTTCTTCACGCAGCTTTTTATCGAGCGCACCCAAAGGCTCATCGAGCAATAGAACTTTTGGCCGTTTGGCAATCGAGCGCGCAAGCGCCACGCGCTGCCTCTGGCCACCCGAGAGCTGGTGCGGCTTGCGCTTGGCGAATTCTTCGAGCTTGACGAGCTTTAACATCTCTTCAACCCGCGCCGAAATTTCGCCCTTCGGTAATTTGTCCATTTCAAGCCCGAAGGCGATGTTTTTCTCAACGCTCATATGCGGAAAGAGCGCATAAGATTGAAACATCATATTGACGGGACGCTTATGGGGCGGCGTACCTGCCAGATCCTCACCTGCGATGGAGATTGAGCCCGCAGAAGGTGTTTCGAACCCTGCCAACATGCGCATCAAGGTGGTCTTGCCGCAGCCCGATGGGCCAAGCAGTGCAAAGAATTCCCGCTCATAAATATCGAGAGAGACATTATTAACGGCGGTGAAACTGCCGAAGGACTTAGACACATCGCGAATTTTGATAAGAGGAACGGCAGACGGATCGTTCCAGGGTGCAAATTTCCGGCGGACAGGTCCAAGGGCTTTGGCAGACATTGGCAGGACTTTCTAAGTTTTTAGCACTTATGAAAAAGGCCCGGCAGAGCTAACCGCCGGGCCTTATTTTCTAAATCATTTGCGCTTGATTTCGCGCCAGACTTTGGTCGAGTCACGTTGTGACTTTTGATCAAGCGGCTTTACGATAAACAGCTTCGCCATGGTCGCATCATCCGGGAAGATGTTTTTATCTTCCAAAATACCCTTATCAATAAACTTTTGTGAATCGATATTGCCGTTGGGATACGAGATAAAATTCGAAGCTTTCGCGATAACTTCGGGGCGAAGCATATAATCAATGAAGATATAGGCTTCATTTAAATTCTTCGCATCTTTTGGAATCGCAAAATTATCGAAGAACATGCCGGCGCCTTCTTTAGGAATCGTATAGCCGATCTCGATTTTTTTCTTTGGATCTTTTTGGGTCTTGTTCTTATCAGCAGCACGGCGGGCTGCCTGTTTAACATCGCCAGACCAGCCAATGACCAAGCAGACATCGCCATTAGCAAGCGCATTGATATATTCGGACGAATGGAATTTCTTCACAAACGGGCGAACCTTTTTAAGAAGATCTTCTGCGGCAGTGAAATCATCTGGGTTACGTGAATTTGGATCTTTACCGAGATAGTTGAGCGCGGCTGGAATGATTTCATCCGGTGCATCTAAAAACATGACGCCGCAATCTTTGAACTTGGCGAGCACTTCAGGGTCAAAGACCATCTTCCAAGAATCAAGTGGTGCATCTGGCATACGTTCTTTGATCTTGGCGACATTGTAGCCAATGCCGGTGGTGCCCCACATATAATTGACGGCATATTCATTGCCGGGATCATAGGTAGCGAGGCGATTGGCAACATCAGGCCATACATGCGAGAGGCCCGGTAATTTCGACTTATCGAGCTTTACAAAAACACCCGCACCGATTTGGCGGCCTAAAAAATTGCCCGATGGCACAACGACATCATAGCCCGTTTTGCCTGCTAGTAATTTGGTTTCTAGCAATTCATTGGAGTCGAACACATCGTATTTAACCGTGATGCCGGTCTCTTTGGTAAAATCATCCAAAATCGCGGGGTCGATATAATCCGACCAATTATACACGTTAACCACCCGGTTTTCGGCCATGGCCGGTAATGAAAGCGCGCCCAATACGGCGGCAGCCATAGTCCACAATCCGATTTTATATGTCTGTTTCATCCGATTTCTCCGTAGTCGACCGAGGGCTGAAGCGTGCCACTCTTGTTTTTTAAAGCATTTCAACAATGCAAGCTTCAAGTGTTAAAGCACGATTATCCCATCTGAAAAGCCCCACGACCGATGTAATTTGAGGCAGGCTTGGCTTGTATACGGGCTTATTCGTTTTGATGTGGGGCTGTGCCAAATGGTGAAATCTGTCATAGTGAGCCAATTATAGTGGCTTATTCAGCCCTTAATTTATAATAGGGTCGCAAATTTAGCCTATATATTGGGCTAAGACGTGATAGTTGGAATAGATTATGGCGAAAAAGAAAATTTCAAAATCCCCCGTACGCGGGGCTGATAATATGGCGACGGCCTCCCAATGGCTTGAGACAAGAGGGCTTGAGGATATTGAGTGTATTGTCCCCGATATGGCGGGTGTTGCACGCGGCAAAATGATGCCTGCCTCCAAATTTGTCGATGCGCCACGGATGTCCTTGCCCGGTTCGATTTTTCTCCAAACGATTACGGGGGATTATCCGTCCGATGACGAGCAATTCCCCTATGATGTAGCTGATGGCGACATCCATCTCGAGCCTGATTTTTCGACCCTTTCCGTTGTGCCTTGGGCGTCAGATCCGACCGCGCAAGTCATTCATGATGCCTTTCAGCAAGACGGGCGTCCGGTAGAAATCGCTCCGCGCCAATTGCTTCGCCGCATTATCGATCTCTATCGCCATAAGGGATGGAAGGCGACCGTTGCGCCGGAACTTGAATTCTACTTTGTCGAGCGCAATCAGGATCCGGATTATCCGTTAAAGCCCCCGGTAGGGCGTTCCGGTCGGGCAGAAACGGGGCGGCAATCTTACTCCATGGCAGCCGTCAATGAATTCGATGATTTGTTCGACGATATTTATGACTTCTCCGAAGCCCAAGGCCTTGAGATCGATACGCTGATCCATGAAGAGGGTGCGGCGCAAATGGAAATCAATTTGCGCCATGGCGATCCTTTGGCGCTGGCTGACCAAGTGTTTCTATTTAAGCGCACCATCCGCGAGGCAGCGCTTAAACACAATATGTATGCAACCTTTATGGCCAAGCCGATTGCCAATGAGCCGGGCTCTGCCATGCATATTCACCAGTCGATAGTGGATACCAAGACGGGGAAAAATATTTTCTCCGATAAGGACGGAAAGCCGACGCCCGAATTCTTTTCCTTCATTGCAGGCCAGCAACGCTATTTGCCGCATGTCATGTGCATCATGGCACCTTATGTGAACTCCTATCGTCGCTTGGTGCGCAAATCCGTGGCACCCATCAATGTCCATTGGGGCTATGATAATCGTACGGTCGGGTTGCGCGTTCCCAATTCCGGGCCAGAGGCACGCCGCGTTGAAAACCGTATCCCGTCATCGGATGCCAATCCCTATCTCGCCATTGCCGCGTCGCTGGCATGCGGCTATCTTGGTATGACCGAGGGGCTTGCGCCGTCTGAACCAATCGAAGGGTCAGCCTATGAGTTACCCTTTGGCCTGCCGCGTGGTTTGCTTGAAGCCGTACAGCTCTTCGAGGACTGCGAAGAACTGGCCGATATTTTTGGCAAAGGCTTTGTCGCTACCTATGGCGCCATCAAGCGCGCCGAGTTTGAAACCTATATGGGCGTCATCAGCCCGTGGGAGCGGGAATATCTGCTCTTGAACGTTTAATCGCTTTTTCATCAAACGCAGGAACCATCATGGCTTCATCCAATCTCTATCCAACGGCTGAATTGCGCGCGGCAGATTCGCGGCATTATTTGCATCCATTCACCGATTTCAAAGCACTCGCCGCCGAGGGCAGTCGTGTGATGGTGCGGGGTGAAGGCGTTTGGATCGAGGATTCGGATGGCAATCGTTATCTTGATGGAATGGCCGGGCTTTGGTGCACCAATGTAGGGCATGGCCAAACCGCCATTGCCGATGCCGTGCATGAGCAAATGAAGGAATTGGCCTTCTATAATTCGTTTTTTAAAACCTCCAATGCCCCTGCCATTCGCCTGGCCGAGAAGCTCGCAAACTTGGCACCAGCGCATGTTAATCACGTCTTTTTCTGTGGCTCGGGATCGGAAGCCAATGATACGGTCGTTCGATTGGTGCGGCATTATTGGGCGCTGAAAGGCAAGCCCACGAAAGACATCATCATCGCGCGGCACAATGCCTATCATGGCTCCACCATGGCGGGTGCCTCGCTGGGCGGCATGAAGCCGATGCACAACCAAGGCGGCATGCCGATCCCGGGGATTGTTCACATCCCGCAACCCTATTGGTTCGGTGAAGGCGGCGATATGACCCCTGCCGAATTCGGCATTTGGGCGGCGCAGCAATTGGAAAAGAAAATCGAAGAGCTTGGCGAGAACCGCGTCGCAGCCTTCATCGCCGAGCCTATTCAGGGTGCTGGTGGCGTGATTATTCCGCCTGAAACCTACTGGCCTGAGATCAAACGGATTTGCGAGAAATACGATATTTTGCTCGTGGCCGACGAAGTGATTTGCGGCTTCGGACGCACGGGCCGTTGGTTTGGCTCTGACTATTATGGCATCAAGCCTGATCTGATGTCGATCGCGAAGGGACTTACGTCTGGCTATCTACCGATGGGCGGTGTGATGGTTTCGGATCGCGTGGCCGATGTCATCATCGGGATCGGTGAAGAGTTCTACCATGGCTATACTTATTCCGGTCATCCGAGCTGTGCAGCCGCTGCGCTTGCGAATTTGAAAATCATTGAAGAGCAAGGTCTCGTTGATCGCGTCGCCAATGATATCGGCCCGTATTTCCAAAAGCAGTGGTTAGCGCTTGGCCAGCATCCGCTCGTCGGCGAGGCCCGCATGGTGGGTCTTATTGGTGCTTTGGAATTGGTGCCGAATAAGCCATCGCGTGCAGAAAAATTTGCCAATACGGGCGATGTCGGAACACTTTGCCGCGACATATCGTTCAGCAATGGCCTCATCATGCGTGCGACACGCGACAGCATGATCATTTCGCCGCCTTTGGTCATCACGCATGCAGAAGCCGATGAGCTGATCAAGCGGGCAACCAAGACGTTGGACGAAACCTATAGCGCGCTTAAAAAGGACGGCAGGGTTCATTGATCCAATGCTGAAACAAGAAGACCATGCGCCCTCCTATTATGCCGCGACGGCAAATTGCCTTGAATCCTTTCCGCGTTTAGACGGCGAAGCTAAAGCGGATGTCTGTATCATCGGCGGCGGCTACACGGGGCTATCCGCCGCGCTGCATCTTTCCGAGCGCGGGCGTTCCGTTATTCTGATCGAAGCCAATCGCGTAGGGTGGGGTGCCTCGGGACGGAATGGTGGTCAGCTTCACTCGGCACAACGACGGGAACAATCGACGCTGGAAAGTTGGTTCGGCAAAGCCGACGCCCATCGCCTGTTTGATCTCGGCGAAGAAGCCAAGGGCCTTGTCAAAAGCCTGATCCAGAAACACGATATATCCTGCGATTGGCAAAATGGCTTGATCCACGCGATCCATAAAGAGCGCTATCTCGACGATATGCAGCAAGAGATAGACCTTCTTCGCAATGATTATGGCGTTAATGACATCACGGTTTTATCGCGCGACGAGATTGCAGCAAGCCTTGGTACCTTTGGCTATTATGGCGGTTGGCGGGAGCAATCCGCAGGTCATCTGCATCCCCTTAATTATGCATTAGGATTAACACGCGCCGCAAAAGCGGCAGGTGCCAAGCTGTATGAAGGTACACGCGCCCTTCGCATCACCGAGGGTGCTAAGCCACGTGTTGAAACATCGACCGGAACCATTACGGCAGATAGCGTTATTCTGGCGTGCAATGGATATATGCACGGGCTTGATGCGACGACTGAAGCCCGCGTGATGCCGCTTCATAATTTCATTCTAGCTACCGAGCCTTTAGGGGATAAGGCAACCCAATTGATACCCGGTCGCGAAGCCGCGGCTGATTCACGCTTCGTCGTTTATTATTGGCGCCTCTCCGCTGATAACCGAATGATTTTTGGTGGTGGCGAAACCTATGGCCGTCACTTTCCATCCGACATCAAAGGTTTTGTGCGCAAGCATCTCTTAAAGCTTTATCCGCAACTGTCTGATGTGCGCATCGATTATGGGTGGGGCGGGACCTTGGCCGTAACGGTTAAACGCCTGCCTTTCATGCGGCGGTTGCGTCCAGGCCTCTATACGTCGGGCGGCTATTCGGGGCAGGGCGTAGGTACGGCGACAATGGCAGGTAAAGTTTTGGCCGAGGCGATATGCGGCGAGCAAGACCGTTTCGATGTCTTCGCACGCCTACCCGCGCCGCCTTTTCCTGGTGGCACGCTCCTACGCTACCCGTCCATGGTGATGGCCATGACGTGGTACGCGTTGCGGGATCGATTGTGATCAAAAAGATCAGGATTTTTTAGCCGCCAATCCCTGTAAATAATGCTGGATCACGGTCGACGCGGCAATCGCCGTAATGTCGGTATGATCATAAGCGGGCGCTACTTCAACAACATCCATGCCGCGCCAATCAAGCGTTGCAATCTTATCGATGGTCATCAGCACTTGCGCCGAGGATAAGCCACCTGCAACAGGCGTTCCGGTGCCGGGTGCGAAGGCGGGATCGAGCACATCGATATCGACGGTGAGATACGCGGCCTTGTTACCGACCCGACGATGAATCGCATCGGATATTGCCTTGGGGCCCATTTCGATCGCCGTATAGGAATCGATAATCTCAATGCCGCAGGTTTCTGGCGCAATTGTCCGAATGCCGATCTGGATGGAATGGGTTGTATCGATCAGTCCTTCTTTAACGGCACGCGTCACGAAATTTCCATGCGAGAGCGCTACACCATCATCATGCCACGTGTCTTGATGCGCATCGAACTGCACCAAAGCGAGCGGGCCATGTTTGGCCACATGGGCGCGCAGCAATGGCAGCGTAATAAAATGATCGCCGCCCATGGTGATGAGATGGGCACCTGAAGCGATAATGGCTTTGGCTTCGGTTTCAATCGCACCCGGTACGAGATCAAGCCGTGCATGATTGATCGCGCAATCACCCCAATCGATCACCGCCAATTTTTCGAACGGATCCTTACCTGACGGATATTGCGGGTCGCCATCAAAGATGGCTGACGCACGGCGAATAGCCTGCGAACCAAACCGCGCGCCGGGGCGGTTTGACGTTGCGCAATCAAACGGCACGCCCCACACCACCGCATCTACGCCTTGAAGCTCGCGCGAATATCGGCGACGCATAAATGACAGGGCGCCTGAAAAGGTGGGCTCTGTTGCACCACCCAAAACAGCACCACGAAAGGCGTTATCGGTTACGTAAGGGTGGTGTGGGTCCGACATATAATTTTACTCGGTCCATTCAACTTGCGTCAGGTCATTAACGGGGATCGGTGCATTCTCCCATAAGCCTTTGAGCTTAGCATTCCAGACGCCGCTTTTGGGCAACAGAAAGAGAAACACGTTGACGCAGTCATCTGCCAAAATCTTTTGCGCTTTGCCGATCAATTCCAGCCTCTTGGCTTCATCGGACGTTGCAGCCAATTCCGTGATCACGGCCTTATAGGCGTCGCTGTGATAATCGAAATAATAATCGTCCCGTGCATAAATATCGAGGTCCATCGGCTCGACATGCGAGATGATCGTCAGATCATAATTCTTGGCTTTGAACACATCCGAGAGCCATTGTGCCCATTCAACGGGTACAAGCTCAACCGTCACGCCGATCGCCTTTAATTGCTGAGCGATAATCTCGCCACCGCGGCGCGCATATTCAGGCGGAGGCAATACCAAGCGTAATTTGAGGTCGGTTACGCCTGCTTCTCGCAGAAGCGCTTTAGAGTGATAGGGATCATATGCATATTGTCCTGTCAGATCGACATAGCCGGGATCTGTCGGCGCGTAATGCGAGCCAATGGGTTGGCCAATCCCAAACATCGCGCCATCAATCACGGCTTTGCGATCCACAGCGTAGGCGAGCGCTTGTCGTACGCGCAGATCATCAAAGGGTTTCTTGCCATTATTGATGGCCATAATCGTTTTGCCTTCGGTATTACCAACAACCACCGAGAAGCGTTTATCCGCGCGAAACTGATCAAGATTTTCAGGGGCCGGATAAATTGGGAAGGCATCGATATCATTGGCCAGCAATCCAGCATAAGCTGCCGATGGATCGCTCACGAATTTAAACGTCACCCTCTCCAGTTTAACGGGCGTTCCCCAATAGGCCTCATTTCGAACAAGCTCGAGGCTTGAACCTTTCATCCATGATGAAAATTTAAACGGCCCCGTTCCGATGGGATTGGTCTTGTTCGCATCGGCCGAACTAGGTGCCACCATAATAGCGGCAGGCCAACCGAGATTAAACAGAAATGCCCCCGTCGAACGCTTGAGCGTTATCACGATGGTCGATGCATCGGGGATTGTAATCGTCTCGATAGGTTCAAAAAGCCCTTTTTGTGGATTAACGCTGTCTTGTCCCCGCGCACGGTCAAGCGATGCTTTGGCAGTGAATGCATTAAACGGCGAGCCGTCATGATACCGAACGCCGTTGCGGAGGTGGAAAGTATAAACCTTACCGTCGTCCGAAATCTCCCAGCTGGAAGCCAGTGCCGGTTGCACCTTGCCCGAGCGGTCAATGCGCGTCAGGCCTTCAAAAATATTGGCATAGCCGATTTCACCAATGGCTGCGGCAGCTCCTGCCGTTGGGTCGAGATGCGGTGGCTCCAACCGGACGCCAATATTCAAGTCGGTACGGGGGGCCGCATGGGCTATTCCCAATTCGCTCATAACGAGCCCGACTAAGGCGAATAGGGTGCATAAGAAATACCGCAAAATCATTGCTAAGTGATCCAGTTAGAAGAGGTTAGTGCCCGATTTTCAGGCATTTAGGCATAGAGCGGCTGAAAAGCAAATGGCCAAGAATGGATAAGCAATCATTCGTTAGGTTCGCTCTCGACCACCACTCCGGGGTTCATGGTCGCCATTGGGTCCATCATCGCTTTAAGTCGACGCATCAGCATCATCGCCGTTTCAGGTTTCCGAGAGACGATTGCGTCACGTTTGGCTCGGCCCACACCATGTTCAGCGCTGATCGAGCCGTTCAGCGCGTCCACCTCGGCAAATAATCGCTCAAAAAGGGGTGGCGAAAGCTCCTTCGCTTTTTCCCGCGGGACAACGAAATTCATGTGCAAATTACCATCACCAATATGGCCAAAGGGCAGAAGGGCGACATCCGTCCCATAGTCCGGCGTCCATGCTTCACACCGCGCGACAAGGGCTGGAATATCGGCAATGGCAACCGTCACATCGCTGCGAACGACATAGCCAATTTTGCTCGTAGCCTCGCTTTGGCCCTCGCGGATACGCCACATCATCTGGCGCTGGGCTTCATTCTCGGCAATCGTGCCATCTAAAACGCGGCCCTCTTCAAACAGCGTCGAAATAGCGGCCTCGGCCCGCTCCCGCAGCCCTTCGGTGAATGTCCAAGCGATTTCAATCAGCACATGCCAAGGATAGGGCTTGTCAACGGGACGTCGTACGTTTGGAAGATGTTCACAGGCGGCTTCAACGCCATAAGAGCTCACCAGCTCGAAGGATGAGATCAGATCGCCGAACACGCCGCGTAAGTGGCGGAACAAGGAAACAGCATCTTCTGTGCGATCAACCGTAAGCCATAATGTCACGCGCTCACGGGCGGGCGCGACCAGCCTCAGCGTTGCCGCGGTTACGACACCAAGCGTCCCTTCGGAACCGATGAAAAGCTGCTTCAAATCATAGCCCGTATTATCTTTGCGGAGCGGCTTTAAGAGATCGAGCATTTGGCCATCGGGTAACACGACTTCGAGGCCTAAAACGAGATCGCGTGTCATGCCATAGCGGAGAACATTTACACCGCCAGCATTGGTCGCAATATTGCCGCCGATGCGGCACGATCCTTCGGCACCGAGGGCCAGCGGAAACAGTCGATCAGCCCCCTCCGCCGCTTTTTGGACATCGGCTAAAATAACGCCCGCCTCAACGGTAATATAATCGCCCGCTTCATCAATCGCGCGGATGCGGTTTAGCCGTTGCAAGGACAGTACAACTTCTTGCCCTGAGCCATCAGGGATACCGCCATTCACCAAACCCGTATTGCCCCCTTGCGGAACGATCGCAATGCCAAAGCGCGCGGCGAGTGAAACGAGACCTGCGACTTCCTCCGTTGTTCCGGGCTTAACAACAAGGGCAGCTTTGCCTGAATATTGCTTCCAGAAATCAATTTCAAAGGGCACCATATCAGCACCCGACAAGACATGGTGCGCGCCAATTAATTCTGCTGCTTGTTTGGCAAAGGCGGCAAAGTCAATATCGGAAACCTGCGTCATGGGGGTCGGATCCTTATCGCCGTTACGCGAGCTTGTTTAAAACACGATTGGCAATCGCTAGCGATGAGGTAAGGCCCGGACTTTCAATGCCGAACAAATTGATGAGGCCCGCTATGCCATGCGTTTCAGGTCCATCTATTCTGAAATCCGGTGCCGGATCATTCGGCCCTGAAATTTTAGGGCGGATGCCCGAATAGGCCGGAATAAGAGAATGTTCAGGTAGGCCGGGCCAATAGCGTTTAATCGCATCATCAAAGCCATCGCACCGCGTGGGGTCTACTTCATAATCGAGCGTATCAACCCATTCGACATCGGGGCCAAACCGCGCCTGTCCGCCAAGATCGAGGGTTAAATGCACGCCTAACCCGTGTGTATGCGGCGCCGGATAAATCAGGTGAGAAAACGGAGCGCGCCCTCGCAGCGAGAAATAATTGCCCTTCGCATAGAGCGTTTCAGGAATATGCGCGGAAGCAAGCCCCGCCATCGCCTTGGCCGCGCGCGAAGCATGTAAGCCTGCTGCATTGATCAAGATGGAGGTCGATAGCCGAACGGGCTCTGCTCCACCCGCTTCAACAAAAATTGCATTGCCGCCGAGCTCCGCACGTACAAAAGGCGTGTGAAAGGCAAAGGCGGCGCCATGGGCTTCGGCGTCGCCCTGCAGCGACAACATAAAGGCGTGACTATCGAGAATTCCGGTCGAGGGTGAGATCAGAGCGCCAATGGTGGAAAGCGCCGGTTCAAGCCGCTTTGCTTCCTCGCCCGAAATCATGAGGAGATCATCGACACCGTTGGCGCGTCCTTTTTTCTCAAGTGCAGCTATGGCGTTGAGTTCGGCCTCGTCTGAGGCAACGATCAGCTTTCCGCAGCGGCGATAGGGCACATGATGCTGATCGCACCAAGCATAGAGCGCATGTCGCCCTTCCACGCAAAGCTGGGCTTTTAGGCTGCCTTCCGGATAATAAATACCCGCATGAATCACTTCGGAATTACGCGAGGATGTTTCGGTACCGATGCCCTCGGCCGCTTCAAGCACAATGACCGAACGGCCCGTCCGCGCCACAGCACTGGCAATGGCCAGGCCTACAACGCCCGCTCCGATGATGATCGCGTCAATATCCGGCATTCAAATAGGCTCCCTCGGGCGCAATTTCGTGGCTGATCTCGGCGCAGTGGTCAAGGCTGATTGTCGATTATCCTCTTGCGACGCGATCACGCATCGCGCACATTCGCCGACTAATATGCAAACCGGTGAGGAAAATTCCGCATGTCTCTATCCCTTTTCGATCTTTCCGGGCGGATTGCCCTTGTCACTGGCTCAAGCCAAGGTATCGGACTTGCGATGGCGGCCGGCTTGGCGCGGGCAGGCGCTCATATCGTTCTGAACGGGCGCGACCGGGCAAAGCTCACCAAGGCGGCGGACGCGCTTAAGGCTGAGGGGCTTAAAGTGTCCGAAAGCGCCTTCGATGTCACGGACTCAGGTGCTGTTGAGGCCGCCATCGCCGATATCGAAGCCAAAACCGGCGCGATCGATATCTTGATCAACAATGCCGGTAAGCAGCATCGCGGCCCTGCTGAAACCTTCGAGGATGAGCATTGGCGGGATCTTTTCCGCACCAATGTCGAAAGCACCTTCTTCGCCGCCCGCTCCGTTGGCCGCCGCATGATTGAGCGGAAGCGCGGCAAGATCATCAATATTGGCTCAGTCCAAAGCGAATTGGGCAGGCCAACAATTGTGCCTTACACGGCGACCAAGGGCGCGGTTAAGATGATGACCAAGGGGCTCGCTGCTGAATGGGCAAAGCATAATATTCAGGTGAATGCGATCGCGCCGGGCTATTTTGTAACTGAACTTAATAAGGCGCTTGTCGAAAACCCGGAATTTTCCGACTGGCTGTGCAAGCGCACGCCCGCGGGCCGTTGGGGCGATGTCGAAGAATTGGTCGG
>Ga0164297_10002114_pt1 | contig 20026 bp, 19 predicted proteins | sample GEODES058metaG_FD_113539 | JGI IMG/M metagenome (GOLD analysis project Ga0164297, IMG submission 113539) | Dystrophic lake water microbial communities from Trout Bog Lake, Wisconsin, USA - GEODES058 metaG | ecosystem: Environmental > Aquatic > Freshwater > Lake | place: USA: Trout Bog Lake... | reverse complement strand
GCTGAAAAAAGAGATACTATTGGAGTGGCGTGCAAAATATGCCTTCAATGGTGTATTACTTTATGTGGTTTCGACGGTTTTCATTTGCTATATAGCATTTAACCTTAGCCCCGGATTTAAAGATAGTGAGGGTTATCCGGTGGTATGGAACGTTTTGTTCTGGATCATCATGTTGTTTGCGTCTGTGAACGCCATTGCGAAGAGTTTTATGCAGGAAAGTAAAAGTCGCTTATTGTATTACTATTCCATCGCCAGTCCGCAGGCCATCATTTTATCCAAAACCATTTATAACGTTTTGCTGATGTCGCTTCTTAGCATTTTGGCCCTGCTGGTCTATATGGTTTTCTTTACCAATAAAGTTAACGACCCCTACTTTTATTTTTTAGCAGTATTACTCGGTAGCATTAGCTTCTCAACCATATTCACAATGATTTCCGCGATAGCTTCCAAGGCGGGGAATAATGGTACTTTGATGGCGATTTTGAGTTTTCCGGTAATTATTCCGGTTATCCTGGTGCTCATCAAATTAAGCAAAAGTGCTATGGATGGCCTCGACAGAAGTATTTTCTACGGTAATATTGGGGTGCTTTGTGCTATAAATGTGATTGTGATCGCAACTTCATTATTACTGTTCCCTTTTCTTTGGCGTGACTGATCTCAGTAATCAAATTATTTGCAGCAATATTTCGGATAGATGCATTGATGCGAAGCGCGTAAGTATGCCTGTACTAACCGGGTAGACTGCTTTAACTGTATTGCTTAAACGGGTTAAATAATTATTGTTAGGAACAATTGCAACCATCATATTTTGTAAAATATCTATGGTCTTTTTTAAACTTTATTAATTATTCATCAGAAATATGTTTCTTCGCAGTATAAATCCCTATTGAAGTGTCTAAGTAAAATGAGTATCAACAGGTTTTTGCTGCTTTTGCTTTTTTTACCGCTTTTTAGCCGGGCCCAAACAACAACGATCTCGGGCAAGGTAACCACAGCTGTATCTCTAACTGGTATTGGTAAAGTAAGCGTTTTTTTGAGCAATTCATCCTTTGGTACCGAAACAGCCGATGATGGTACATTTCGTCTGGTAGGTGTTAAACCCGGGCAATACACGCTGGTGGCTAGTTCAGTAGGATTTCAACAGCATACCGAACAAGTATTGGTGGGAGCAGAGCCTATTCAATTAAATATTGCTTTAAAACCTAAAATTAACCAGCTACGCGGAGTTGTTATCACTACGGATGCCGATTTTAAACGAAACCTTGAAATATTTAAAAAGCAGTTTATCGGCGAAGGCGAGAATGCAAAAAAATGCGAGATCATCAACCCCCATGTGATGAATATGATCTACCATAGCCGCAAGTTGGAGATGGAAGCCTGGTCGACGGATTTCCTGGTGATCGAGAATAAAGCACTGGGCTACCGGATTAAATTTTTGGTTGATACCTTTTCAAGTTCGGGGCTCAGTAATATTACCGAATGGCAGGGACAGGTGGTTTTTGAAGAACTACCGGGTAGCGCTGCTCAAAAACAGGCCTGGAAATTAAAGCGTGAAGAAACTTATTATGGGTCGGCGAGGCATTTTTACCGCGACCTGTACCGAGGTACGCTTGGCCAGGATGGTTTTATCATGTATCGCCTTTACCGCGAAATCAATCCAAACAGACCCGATGAAGCTATCATTCAACAAAAATTAAAAAAGTTTGTGGCCTTGCGCCAACGCGACTCAGCACTATATTGGCAAGATAAGGGACGTATGTCAAGGTATTACCACGAGCACCTGTTTAAAGAGCCGCTTCAACCCTACGAAGTGTTTTCTAATACCGATGCAAGAGGAATTTTTGCGCTTCATTTTACCGATTGCCTTTATGTGATCTATACCAGGAGGAGGGAAGAGACTGATTTTAAAGACCTGTACCGCCCGCTCGACATGGAAAATTTTGAAACAAGCGTTGTCTCGATGCGCGAACCCTACGCACTTTTTGATATGAATGGCGTAGTATTTAAGGGTGTGCCATTAAACGAAGGCACCTGGTCAAAATCGCGTATTGACGATTTGCTGCCATTTAACTATGACCCCGGGGATGAGAAGTGAATGAGTGAATGAGTGGATGAGTGAGTGAATGAGTGAATTAGTGAATTAGTGAATGAGTGAATGAGTGAATGAGTGAGTGAGTGAGTAGATGAGTGAGTGAGTGAGTGAATGAGTGAGTGAGTGAGTGAGTGGATGAGTGCGTTGTGAAAGCCGCATTCCCTTAGAAATCGGGAGTCCGAAAGTTTTATTTGGGCTGTTTTTTTTAAGTCAATACCCGAATGTTCCAAATGACCAATGACCAATGACTAATGACCAATGACCAATGACCAATAACGCGCAGCAAATGGCCCAATGACCCAATGACGCGCAGCAAATGACCCAATGACCCAATGACGCGCAGCAAATGACCAATGACAAATGACCAATGCCCCACTTTTTCCTTTCATCTGAACAACGTACCTTTGACCAATAGAAATGATGAAAATAATTTATAAAAGCTGGTGGAAGGTATTGGCAGTGGTTCTGATCGGGTTTACGCTCATTGCAGGCTTCCTGGTTCCTGTGCCTTCGCTGCCGATCCTGCACGAAACGATACGTAATTTATATTTTCACGTTCCGATGTGGATAGGAATGATGTCTGTATTCATTATCTCGGTGATCTATAGCCTTGCTTATTTAAATACCGGCAAAGAAGAGTACGACCTGGCGGCAGTGGAAAGTGTAAATGCAGGTTTGTTGTTTTACTCGCTTGGATTGATTACTGGTATGATGTGGGCCCGTTTTACCTGGGGTGAATTTTGGAGTGGCGACCCCAAGCAAAACAGCGCTGCTATTGCTTTCCTGCTCTACTGCGCATATCTGGTTTTGCGTAACTCTATTGATGAAGAACAAAAAAGAGCTAAGATATCGGCCATCTACAATATTTTTGCTTTTCCTATTATGGTCGTGCTGATATTTATTTTACCAAGGATGACCGACTCCCTTCACCCGGGTAACGGCGGCAATCCGGCATTTGGGAAATACGACCTCGATAATCATATGAGAATGGTGTTTTACCCGGCTATGTTGGGCTGGAGTTTAATGGCGGTATGGATAGCCAGTATCCGGTACCGCATCCGTTTAATTGAACATAAAAGAAATACGATAAATTAATCTTCGCCTAACCTGTTTTTAAGCTTTTTTTTCTGAGATTTATACCACAATATACTATGAAGAAACTATCGATCCTGTTGTGCTTAACCTTATCATCTATTGCGGCTTTGGCCCAGGGACAGTCCGGTAACGGCATGGCTGATGAGTTTTACAAATCAGGTAGGATATACGTGGTGATAGCCACGATCAGCATAATTTTTGTTGGTTTAGCCATTTACTTGTTTTCGATCGACCGGCGCTTAAAAAAAATCGAAAAAGGAAATTAGATCAAAATCTGAACCTATTTGGTTTAAACCTCGTTTTAATTGAATAAATGGGTTGTGTAGCATAAACACTAACAACTTAAATTTGCAATATTGGTAATTTTTGTGCCAACTTTGTGCACTTTTTTGATAATCTAATAATTATTCAACTACAAATTATGGCAAATAATAATCCGATCGCCAACCAGGAAAACCTTCATTTTTTTGGCGACGTATGTAAAAACTTTGATTATGCTGCTCAATTCACCCATCACGACGCGGGCTTGCTCGATCAGATCAAATCGTGTAACAGTGTCTATCGCTTTCGTTTCCCCATCCGTAAGGGCGATGGTTTCGAGGTGATTGATGCATGGCGCGTTGAACACTCACAACATCAATCACCTACTAAAGGTGGTATCCGTTACAGCGAAATGGTCAACGAAGACGAAGTGATGGCGCTGGCGGCATTAATGACCTATAAGTGCGCAATTGTTAATGTGCCATTTGGTGGTGCTAAAGGCGGTATCCGTATCAATCCTAAAAACTATACTGTTCAGGAGCTCGAAAACATTACCCGCCGTTACACCGTGGAATTGATCAAAAAGAATTTTATCGGCCCTAGTATCGACGTACCTGCACCCGACTATGGTTCAGGCGAAAGAGAGATGAGCTGGATAGCTGATACCTACTCTACCATGAACCCCGGGCAATTGGATGCTATGGGTTGTGTTACCGGTAAGCCAATTGCTTTACAAGGTATACAGGGCCGCCGCGAGGCAACCGGACGTGGTGTAGCCATCGCCGTACGCGAATGTGTAAGTGTTGTCGAGGATATGAAAAAAATAGGTCTGCAACCCGGTATCAACGGCAAAAGGGTTATTGTACAGGGCCTGGGTAATGTGGGGTTCCATACTGCCAAGTTTTTGGCCGAATTTGGTGCTGTCATCGTAGGTTTATGCGAGTTTGAAGGTGCTATTTATAATGAGGATGGACTCGATGTTGAATCGGTGTTTCAGCATCGAAAAGAAACAGGTTCAATTTTGGGCTATAAAGGTGCTAAGAAAGAGTTTACCAATTCGCATCTTGGTCTGGAGCAGGATTGCGATATCCTGGTACCTGCAGCCCTTGAAAATCAAATTACAGGCACTAATATCAATAATATCAAAGCAAAGATCATTGCCGAAGGAGCAAACGGACCAACTTCACCTGAAGCCGAGACTGTTTTTTACAGTAAAGGTGGTCTTATCATCCCTGATATGTACGCCAATGCCGGCGGTGTTACGGTGTCTTATTTCGAATGGTTGAAAAACCTTTCGCATGTGGCTTTCGGTCGTATGAACCGCCGTTTTGAGGAAACTGCCAATACAAATCTGGTTAATATGGTTGAAGGCATAACCGGGGTTGCTTTGACTCCTCTTCAACGCTCAACCATTATTAAAGGTGCTTCTGAATTGGAGTTGGTTAACTCGGGTTTAGAAGATACCATGATCCGTTCTTATCACGAGATCAGGGAGACCTTTAAGAATACTGAAAAGATCGACACTTTGCGTACCGCAGCCTTTGTGGGAGCCATCAATAAAATTGCTGTTTCGTACAAAAACCTGGGCGTTTGGCCATAATTATTAATACGATAAAAGTATTAGAGGCGGGTTTTCCCGCCTTTTTTATTTGCTTTTAATTACTTCCCCTAAAGTAAAATAAATGCTTTTTTCGGGCGATTTGACACATTTGCCTATTTCAGGAACCAAGGTAACCACCAATTTTGGTAGGTGGATTGATGTGCAGGGGTATTATTTTTTTGTTAATATTTGACAAAATATTAATAGTTTGCACAGACTTAAATTATGGAACAACCTCGTCAAAGGCGATCAAGGCGTAAATCAAACAGGGGTAAAAAGAAGATAAAGCCGGCATTGGTGATCAAATTGATCATTTATGGTCTAGGTATTTTTTCATACTTCTATTCTCAAACGCAATACGCCAATACGCTGGTTGCTTTTTTTCCCACCTTATTGCTCATCGGGCTGATTTCGGGCATCATTAGTTCGCTGATCATTGAGCGGACAGTGAAATACTACTTGTTCTCCATTATTTTCTTTGGGAGTTTGTTTACCGCTATCTTTTTTAAATTGAACACAAGCTTTGCAAGCAGCAAGGAAGAAAAGATCAAGGTCCGCATTCTTTATAAGGCGTTAAAGTCGAGCAGTTCTGATTTTTCTCATGTTACGGTTGAATACAATGATTTTAACCGGGATATTGAAATTGACAGGTCGCAAGACTATATGATAGGTTCCGCGGTATTTATGGTGCTCACCGTACGCAAAGGTTTTCTGGGTTATAATATCATCGAAGACAAAGAATTGGTAAAATAATTGCCGAAATTTAATTAATAATCAATCTAAATAATACAAATGTCTTGCAATAAACATTATTAGCAAACCGTTTTGTATTTTTGCAGGACGGAAAAATCAAATACCGCTGATGAAAAGAAAATCAATTTTTGGTTTAGTAGTTATTGCAGTAGCCATAGCAGTTATAATCAGTACCTACGCGAGTTCCAGTACCTATTCATCTTTTAGCGAAGCAAAAGAGACCAGTAGCGAATTGCATATCATAGGCCACCTGGATAAAAAGAAAGAGTTGTATTACGACGCTACCAAAGACGCTAATTATTTTTCGTTTTTTATGACCGACAATAAAGGTCAGGAGTGTAAAGTAGTGTTTAGTGGTACTAAGCCAGAGGACTTTGAACGCTCGCAACAGATCGTTTTAACCGGTCGGATGTTAAACAATGAATTTCATGCATCGAAAATTCTGATGAAATGTCCATCTAAGTACACCCAGGACAAATTAGAAACTACCGAGGTCTCGGCAAAAAAGGCCGACATATAATTTGATGACTACAGATTTTAAAGGCGAACACCTTTTACCCGGACAAATTGGGCAGATATTCGTAGTGCTTTCTTTCGGCTCGGCACTGCTTTCTTTTTTAAGTTATTATTACGCCACAACAGCTAAAGACGGTAAGAACGATTCCTGGCAGTTTTTGGGTCGCATCGGCTTTTTTTTAAATTCGGTATCGGTGCTTGGCATAGGTACCTGTCTGTTTTATATCCTGTACCAGCATTATTTCGAATACCATTACGCCTGGGCTTATACCCAACGCTCATTGCCGGTATATTACCTGGTATCAGGTTTTTGGAACGGGCAGGAGGGTGGTTTCCTGTTGTGGACCTTCTGGCAGGCAGTATTAGGAAATATCCTCATCTGGCGGGCTCGTTCATGGGAGCGCCCGGTAATGACGGTTATTGCTCTTTCGCAGGTTGTTTTGGCAACCATGGTGTTGGGTATAGATGTTATCAATGTACGTTTAGGCAGTTCGCCCTTCCTTCTTTTGCGTGAAGCGATGGATCTTAGGGAGTCTGCTCCTATATTCAGAACCAACCCCGAGATGTACCACAACTACCTGAACTACATCACCGACGGCCAGGGTATGAATCCCTCTTTGCAGAATTATTGGATGGTCATCCATCCACCTACCTTGTTTTTGGGATTGGCTGCCGTAGTTGTTCCCTTTGCTTATGCAGTAGCCGGGTTATGGCAAAAAAAATATGCTGAATGGATCAAACCTGCAATTCCATATACACTATTTGCAGCAATGGTGCTGGGTACCGGTATCATCATGGGTTCGTTCTGGGCTTATGAATCGCTTAATTTTGGTGGTTTCTGGGCTTGGGACCCTATCGAGAATGCCTCTGTTTTTCCCTGGTTAACGCTGGTGGCAGCCTTGCACGTAATGATCGTTTTCAAAAATACCGGGCATTCTTATGCCATTGCGGTATTTCTCGCACTGGTAAGTTTTGTGTTGGTATGGTATTCGTCCTTCCTTGCCCGAAGTGGCGTTTTAGGCGATACATCTGTACATGCTTTTACCGACCTCGGTATGTTCTGGCAATTGGTTATTGGTATCCTTATTTTCCTGGGCTTGTCTGTGTATCTGGTTGTATCCAGATGGAAAGCATTACCCCGTACGCAAAAAGATGAAGATACCTACTCCCGTGAGTTTTGGATGTTTGTTGGCTCGGTTTTCCTTGCGCTATCTTGTTTACAGCTGATCGTGGTAACTTCAATTCCGGTTTGGAATGCTACATTCGGTACCAAAATCGCCCCGCCAAATAACGAGGTGGCACTATACAATGTATTCCAGGCGGCGTTTGCTATTCTGGTAACCTTGCTTGCCGGCTTTACGCAATTTCTTAAATACAAGAAAACTGACCCTTTTAAAGTATTGCCCAAAGTAATAGCATACCTGGTACTGGCCGCATTGATAGGCGCTTTGATCGTGTATGTTACAGGCGTATACCATTTGAAAGTGGTATTTACCTTGTTGATGATCGGCGCGGTTTATTCGGTGCTGGCTAATGGTAAAATACTGGTAGAAGCTTTTAAAGGTAAAATTAAATTGGCCGGTTCGGCAATTGCCCATATCGGTTTCGGCTTATTGATGATTGGTGCTTTGATCTCGGCAGGTACCAGCAAGGTAGTCTCTGAAAATAATTCTGGTCAACAATTTACGACCGAAGTAACCAAAGAGACCAATCCCCTCGAGAATATCATAGTTTACCGGAACGAGCCAGTTAAAATGGGCAATTATATTGTGAACTATATCGGTGATTCAATATCAGCTCCCAACCATTTCTATAAGGTATTATACCAGGAGCTTGACAGTTCGGGAAAGATCACCAACCAGTTTTTGTTGAAACCGAAAGTACAGGTTAATAAAGGTGCAGGAGGCTTTACCGCATCACCTGATACCCGCCACTATTTGTTTCACGACCTTTACACGCATATCACCATGACCAACTCGCTTTCTGTAAATGAAAATGTGGATGGTTCAGACGCGCATGGGCAGGAAGATGACGATAAAAATTACGATCCGCCTATACCTCATCAGGTAAGTGTTGGTGATACTATCCGTTTCCGCGAAGGTTATATTGTATTTAAAGGTTTGAGTAATGAAACCAGTGTGAGTAATCTGCAGTTAGGCAAAAACGATGCGGCTATCGGGGCCAGTCTTGATGTTGCCTCACACGGCAAGAATTACCAGTTGAAACCACTTTATATCATCAAAAACAATAGCGTTTTCGGAATAGCAAAAAAGGTTGATGAGGCTGGCCTAAAGGTAACATTAACCCGAATTTTACCTTCGATCCGTAAAGCCGAGATCATGGTTTATCAGCAACCTGTGGGGAAAAAGAAGTTTATTGTGATGCGCGCAATAGATTTCCCTTTTATCAATTTCTTTTGGGCCGGTACGATTATTATGGTTATTGGTTTCATGCTTTCTATTTTCAGAAGAAATAAAGAGTTGAAGGCGAGTTAGTTCTTCATAGACTTATAGATTTACGAAGTTTTTAAAACTTCGTAAATCTTATTTCACGAGAATTAATGACGAATTAAAGACTCGTCGCAAAATTTTACAGCAATGCGTATCACCCTCATCGGTTCAGGAAATGTAGCCACACATTTAGGCGCAGCTTTTAAAAACGCAGGGCACCAGATAGTGCAGGTATACAGTCGTGATGCTCAACATGCGGCTTTACTGGCTTATCATATCAAAGCTGAGCCGATCAACAGTTTGAATGATATCAATATTGAAACAGATCTGTTTATTGTTGCAGTAAATGACGATGCCATAGCTGGTATTGCCGAACAACTTGCACACTATGATAAATTGATCGTTCATACTTCCGGAGCAACCTCCCTGGCAGTTTTAGAACTATTCACAGCCAATGCTGGCGTTTTTTATCCCCTGCAAACCTTTAGTACCAATAAAGAAGTAAACTTTAGCACTGTACCGCTTTGTATTGAAGGATCCGATGAAGCAATTACAAGGCTGCTTTTGACCCTGGCCTGGACCGTCTCAGAAAACGTCATCCGGGTTGATTCTGAAAAACGTAAAATATTGCACCTTGCTGCGGTTTTTGCCTGCAATTTCCCCAATTACCTGTATTATGCGGCTGGAGCTCTTTTAGCTGATCACGGATTGGAGTTTGATTTGCTCCGACCGCTTATCGCCGAAACCGCTGCTAAAGTACAGGAGCATTTACCTAAGCAGGTACAAACCGGACCAGCCATACGCAACGATGTGAACACCATGGGTGCTCACCTGCAACTATTGGATGAAAATGCCGATTTAAAGCAGGTTTACTTGTTGTTAAGTCAGTTGATTATCAAAATGAATAAGGGAACCGACGCAGGTGCATAATTTTGCTACTTTTGCTGCAATGGACATTTTTAAAGTAAAGATCAACTTTGAGGAAGCCGGCCACGAACCGGTTGAATTTCCGATAGCCGAGGGTGAATCAGTGCTCGACGTATGCCTTGAAAATGGTATCGAACTACAGCACAATTGCGGTGGTGTTTGCGGTTGCAGTACCTGTCATATTTATGTGAATAAAGGAATGGATAATATTCAGGAGATATCGGACAAAGAAGAAGATTTCATCGACCGTGCTGTTGGTCCCCGCATCAATTCACGTTTGGGCTGTCAATGCGTGGTAATAGATGGTGATATCGAAGTAACATTGCCCGATCAGACAGGGTTCCTGGGTCATTAATTTTGGCGCAAAGCAAGTAACATTACAACAGCCCGATAGCTATCGGGACAACATTTCAATAAAAATGAGCGATAACAAATTTGCCTTACCCATCGAATGGAGCGACCACGAAGATATTGCCATTGAGCTTTACGAAAAGTTCGGCGATGATTTCGACGAATCGAAAATTTACAGGATCCGTTTTACTGACTTGCTGGAATGGATACTTAGCTTGCCCAACTTTACCGGCAAACGAGAAGACGCAAACGAAGGGCACCTGGAGCAGATACAATCTGCATGGGTATATGAGTGGAGGGATAATCAGTAGGTAGTTGTTGGGTATCAGGGATTAGGTATCAGGTACCGGATATCGGTTTAGATTTAAAATGCCATTGACTAATGACCCAATGACTCAATGACGCGGAGCAAATGACTCAATGACCCAATCACGCGAAGCAAATGACCCAATGACCCAATGACGCGGAGCAAATGACCCAATGCCCCAATGACGCGAAGCAAATGACCAAATATGGAATCTTTTTTAAATAAACTTAAGGATATAACTACCTTTATATTTGATGTGGATGGTGTGCTGACTGATGGTTCGGTTTACGTTACAGAATCGGGTGAACAGTTCAGGCAGTTTAATATTAAGGATGGGTATGCCTTGCAGTTGGCGGTAAAAATTGGTTATAACGTTTGTGCCATATCCGGAAGCAGGTCGAAAATTGCTATTCATCGTTTGAATAGTCTGGGGATCAATGATGTTTACATTGGTGCACATTTAAAAACCGAGCGTTTCAAATCCTACCTCGAAACAAAGCATGTGGGTCCGGCTAGTGTTTTATATATGGGCGATGATATTACCGACCTGGCTGCTATGAAACTGGCTGGTCTCGCCGTTTGCCCTGCCGATGCAGCAGAAGAGATCAAAGCCATCAGTCAATATATTTCACCCTATTCAGGTGGTAAAGGTGCCGTACGCGATGTGATTGAAAAAGTTTTGAAAGTGCAGGGGAAATGGATGAGTGATCAGGCGTATTCCTGGTGATAAGATTTACTGGTTGTAGTAGTTGTCCCGATAGCTATCGGGATGGTTTTGGAGGTTGCCCCGATAGCAATCGGTATGTTTTTATTGTATAATTTGTATTGTTAAAACCATTATCAAATCTTCAAATTATCAAATTTTCAAATCTTCAAATTAACAAATTCTCAAATCCCAATGCCCCAAATAATCCTCGCCTCCAAATCTCCCCGCCGGCAGGAGTTGCTGCGCCTGATGGAGATCGATTTCCGTATCGTTTTAAAAGATGTGGATGAATCATATCCTGAAGGTTTGACGCCGGAAGAGATCGCTGTTTATATTGCAGAAAAAAAAGCAAGAGCATTTGATGAAGAAATAAGTGATGAGATCGTACTTACCGCTGATACTATCGTTGCTATTGATGGTGAAATATTAGGCAAACCCGAAAATGCTGTACATGCTGCTCAGATGTTAGGTAAGCTATCAGGTAAAGTACACCGGGTGGTAACGGGTGTTTGCCTATTGCATAAACACCGATATAACTTGTTTCACGATGTTTCGGAAGTGTTTTTCAGGAAGCTTACTGAAGACGAAATCAGCTTTTACGTTAATAAATACGAGCCATTTGACAAGGCCGGCGCCTATGGGATACAGGAATGGATCGGGCTGATCGGTATCGATCGGATCAATGGTTCCTATACCAATGTAGTTGGTTTGCCCACTGAGAAATTATTTCAACAATTGAAAAGGCTTTCCTGAGAAACGGAGAATTTAGTTATTTTTACGGTAAATACCTTTAGCGCAATTTATGGAAGATCCAGAAGTACCGACCGAACATTTGCACGAACATATCCACGAAGCGGTGCATGAAAACCATAACCGCTGGTCGATGAGCGTAGCTATTTCTACGGCGTTTATGGCTGCATTTGCAGCGATAAGCAGTTTGATGGCCGGTCATGCCTCCAACGAAGCTCTGATCGCACAGATCAAAGCATCTGATAAATGGTCGTATTATAATGCTAAGGGTATTAAGGCCGAAGTGAATGATGCAGTTTTGCAATTGAAGGATACTAAAAAAGATACCTCACTGGCAGCCGTAGCCCGCAAAGCTAAATTGAAAGAAGATCAAAAAGAGATACAAAAGCAAGCCACCGAGTTAGAAGACGAATCAAAAACGGAACTGCAAAAAGATATGCTTTTGGCACGAGCGGTAACCTTTTTCCAGGTCGCTATCTCGATCTCGGCAGTTTCCCTATTGTCGAAGAAAAAACCATTGTGGTACGTCAGCCTGGTGATGTTTGCGTTGGGTATACTTCAGTTTCTCATAGGCATTTTCCCACATTTTTTCAGCGGGTTTACTAACCTTTGACACGATATCAAGACACGATATTAGCATTATATTAAGATTGACAAGATGATTAGCATCTTGTCAATTATTTCAATTCCTTAATTCGTGTCCAATGAACTTTTTTTGTCTGAACCTTGATTCGTAGGATTTGAGGATCAGCATGAAGTTAATGTAATCAAGCTAGTCAACGTTCCAACATTCCAACCATCCCGATAACTATCGGGACAACCATCCCGATAGCTATCGGGACAACCAATCCCTCAAATCCCAAAATCGTGTCCTAATCGTGCCCTACTTCAATACAAACCCATTATTCCCCCGATTGATATCCGGTAATGCGGCATCCGGGTCAACAACAACGCTTTTGGCTTCTGAAGTAGTTGGTATTACAAAGCTTACCATCCGGTTTTGAAGCCAGGCTTCAACCGGTACCTGTATCCTTTTGCTGCTGCCATCTTTTAATTTAACTTCTACCGTAAAAGGCATCGGCATCTGTTCGAGGTTAGCGACGGTAACTTTGAGGCCCTGTTTAGGGTCGTTGTGAACGTATTCGGCAGCAACCAGTTCCAGATCGAGTTTCAGGTTATTGTAAAACCAGCCTTTCCAGAACCACGACAGATCTTCGCCACTTGCATTATCCATCGATCTGAAAAAGTCATCGGGCTGCGGATGTTTAAATGCCCATTGGTGGATATAGTTTCGGAAAGCGTAATCAAACCGGTCGTGTCCTAATATTTGCTCGCGCAAAAGCACTAGTCCGAAAGCTGGTTTAAAATATTCAATGCTGTGTCGGTACTTTTCCGAGACAGCATCAGCAGCTGTCATAATGGTAGGTGCATCCGGATCGATCAATGTTGGGATGATCTCGTCGGCAGGGTTACCACCACCGGGGGCATATTCGCCATCGCGTTTATGTCCGTATTCGCCATTATTGAAGGCATCAGCGGCATAGACATCGATAAATGTATTAAACCCTTCATCCATAAAAGCATACCTGCGTTCGTTTGATCCAACGATCATCGGAAACCAGTTATGCCCGATCTCATGGGCTGTAACCCAGTATAATTCCTTGGTCTTATCATTTATGCCATCGAAAACGATGCCCGGATATTCCATGCCTCCGGCCATACCAGCTTCATTTACGGCTACCGGCCATGGGTAAACAAACCATTTGGCCGAGAAGTATTCGATCGATTTTTTCAGGTATTCAGTAGCCCTTCCCCAGCCGTCGTTACCTGCACTTTCAACCGGGTAAACCGACATGGCCAGGGCTTTTTTACCACCCGGCAGGTTAACCCGGGCGGCATCCCAGATATAGGCTTTGGAAGCACCAAATGCTACGTCGCGGGTATTATACATCTTAAAATGCCAGGTTAGCTTGCCTTTATGTACCGGGCGGGATGAAGCCTTATTGATCTCGTCGGCTTTGCGGATCATAACAGTTTGGTCGCTTTGACGCGCCGATGCCAGTCTGCTGATCTGTGTTTGGGTCAATACCTGGTTGGGGTTGACCAACTCGCCCGATCCGGCTACGATCATGTCCCAGGGGACAGTTACCTCGTAATCGATATCGCCATATTCAAGGTAAAATTCGCCTGCACCCAGAAATGGTAAGGTGTCCCAACCTACTGTATTGTCATATACACACATTCTTGGGAACCATTGCGCCATTTCATAGATCTTACCATTACGCGTATCAAAATGATCGTTACGATTACCAAAAGTACCGGGAATGGTATAGTGGTATTTGATCAGCAATCTGATAACGCCTTTAGCCGCTGGTATCGGTTTTGCTAAACGAACCTGCATGCGCGTATCATTGATGATAAAATTAGCCGCTTTGTTTGTCTTGCCTTCTATGATCGTTACAGATTCTATCTGGTAGCCATTGGTATGATGCTGCAGCGAATCGGTAAAGTCAGTATAATAATTTGAACGTGCATCGGCTTTGTAGGTGTTTTGATCAAGTTGCAACCAAAGGTACTGCAGTGCATTCGGACTCCTGTTAAAATACTCGATCGTTTCGGTAGCGGTAAGTGTTTCGCTATTGGTATCGATAGCTGCCTTGATATGGTAATTTACCCTGTTTTGCCAATATTTCGGACCCGGTTCCCCATTTGGTGCATGGTGGTCGCCACCCCGTTCCGAATAAAAAGCAGGGGAAAAAAGCTCTGCCGGCTGATAATTGGATACAATAGTATCTACTGCTGTAGGGCGTTTTTTTCGTTGTGCAAAGGAGGTCGTACCTATGATCAGGAGCAGAAAAAGCGACAGGTGTTTTATTTTCATCATTTAAGTGTTATCGATGCAATATACAAATGCTCAGTTTAATTTTTTGTTTGATGTGGAAATGATACAAAACTATGGCTGTGGAACATTTAAGGGCGAACTGGGCTGTAACCGATGTTTTCTATTTTACAATTAATTCTGTACGTTAGCGTCAGTGCATTACACTGTCAACATAATTTTCGGCAACCAGTCAGTACCCATTCATTTCTTATTCGAAACAACTGCATTTTTTGTAGGGTACCGTTACTATTCCTACCTAAGAAAACATGGTGACGACTTAATTAGTTCAAAAAATCGCTTTTTTATATTAATTGGAGCGGCGGTCGGTGCTTTTTTAGGATCACATCTCATTGGTATTTTTGAAAATCCGACCCTGATCGGGCGCCTCGGTATCATCTATTTTATGGGGAATAAAACCATAGTAGGTGGTCTTTTGGGCGGCTTGATCGGTGTAGAATTGACAAAAAATAAATTAGGAGTAACCACATCGTCGGGTGACTTGATGGTTTATCCTATATGCCTGGCGATGATCATCGGCCGAACTGGTTGCTTTTTCGCCGGGCTCGATGATGGTACTTTTGGAATTGCATCAAATTTACCCTGGGCTATAGATTTTGGTGACGGTATTAACAGGCATCCTACCAATCTTTATGAGATCGTTTTTTGGGTGGTCTTGTGGGCAACGCTCTGGTTATTCGAGCGCAAAAGAACGTTTGCCAACGGTGCAAGATTTAAATGTATGATGGTGAGCTATCTTGTATTTAGGTTTTTCATCGAATTTATCAAACCGGTTTACTTTTTTAGCTTTGGATTATCCCTGATTCAATTGGTTTGTATCGCCGGTATTTTGTATTATTATAAAGTTTTTATTTATCCTCAAAACTTGTCTAAACCTAAAAACCATGCCTGAACGTCCGTATATCTACTATGATTTTACACAAAGCATTTGCTCAGTTTGCCTGAAAAGGGTTGATGCTAAAATTGTATTTGAGGATGCTAAAGTATATATGTTAAAAACTTGCCGCGAGCATGCATTTGAAAAAGTATTGATAGCAACAGATATCGAATATTATAAAAACTGCCGTAATTATGCCAAGCGCAGCGAAATGCCTTTGAAGTTTAATACAAAAACGCATTTTGGCTGTCCATACGACTGTGGTTTATGTCAGGACCACGAACAACACTCCTGCCTGACCATAGTAGAGGTTACAGATCGTTGCAATTTAAGCTGCCCTACCTGTTACGCCATGTCCTCGCCTAATTATGGGCGCCATCGCACATTGGCCGAAATTGAGCAAATGCTGGATGTTATAGTTGCCAATGAGGGTCAGCCGGATGTAGTGCAAATTAGTGGTGGTGAGCCAACGGTTCATCCTCAATTTTTTGATATTCTTGATATTGCAAAAACCAAGCCCATTCGCCACCTAATGGTCAATACTAATGGCATCAGGATAGCTAAAGATGAAGCATTTGTCGAAAAACTAGCTACCTATATGCCCGATTTTGAGATCTATCTGCAATTCGATTCTTTCAAAAAGGAAGCTTTGGAACAATTGCGGGGTGAGGACCTTCGCGAAGTTCGGATGAAAGCACTTGAACATCTTAATAAATTTAACTTGTCGACAACATTGGTTGTCACCTTACAAAAAGGATTGAACACTGATGAGATAGGTAAAATAGTTGAATTTGGTCTGAAACAACGCTGTGTTCGTGGCGTAACATTTCAGCCCACCCAACAGGCAGGCAGACTTGAAAACTTCAATACTGAGACCGACAGGTATACCCTTACCGAAGTACGCCAGGCCATATTGGACCAAACAAATATTTTCAATAAACACGACCTTATCCCGGTACCTTGTAACCCGGATGCATTAGTAATGGGTTACGCATTAAAGTTGGGCCCAATGGTTTTTCCGCTTACGCGGATGATCAATCCGGATGACTTGCTGGATAATTCTAAAAATACCATCGTTTATGAACAGGATGAACAATTAAAATTGCACCTTCTGAATATGTTTAGTACCGGTAATTCGGTTGATAAAGCAAGTGAACACCTGAAATCGATCATGTGTTGTTTGCCGCAGATCGATGCTCCGGCTTTAAGTTATGATAACCTATTCAGGATAATTATTATGCAGTTTATTGACGCGCACAACTTTGATGTCAGAGCGATCAAAAAATCCTGTGTTCATATAGTGAATAAGGATATGAATATCATTCCTTTTGAAACAATGAATCTTTTTTACCGGGATGATAAAATAGAATACCTTAATAAGATCAGGAACGAAATGGCTGCTATATGAGCGAAGAAGAACAAAAAGTAAATGAGTGGTGGAAGGTGATAGGGTATAACTTTCTGGCAATGTTAGCTTACACGTTACTTTGCAGGATTGTTAAAGAAGGTGGGGGAATTATTTTCGATTGTATCTTCGTTTGTCTGCATGTTTTTATTGCACTTATTTTGGCTATCGCATTAAAGAAATGGGAATGGTTTTTCAGCGCCCTGATCGTTTTGATCATAGGTTTTTCTGCTTGCGTTACATTACTCGGGCCACTATAGGCCTATGAGAAACAATCGCTGATCCAAAAATATTTAAGTTTTATTGATTGCGACCGGGAAAAGCGGCCTTTGGCTAACTTCAAAATCACCTACTCATCATCTCCGCCAAAATACCCTCTTTCAATGAGTACGTGCATAGCGCTGTTTGACTGATGCCCAATTTTGTGATGATATAACGGGTGACAATAGAGGACACTACGATCATATCAACCCTGACGGGAATGATCACCCTATTGGCTTCCCGCTCGGTATGGGTTGAACGAATAAGTTCATCTGTCACCGATTGGAGGTCGTGTTGATCAAAAAGATAATTTTTGGTGGTATTCAGATCAAAGGCTTGATTTCTGCGTAGTGCAGCCAGTTCGGCGAATGTTTCAAAGGAACCCGAGGAACCGATCAATTGTTGAACAGGATATCGTGCAATCGCTGAAAAAAGACTACCCAATTTATTTTCGAGGCAAACATTGATGGCTTCAATAGCGGCGGCATTTATCGGGTCGCTTTGGTGAAAGCGGTCCATTAAGCGTGCTGCGCCTATCTCAAAGCTTTCCCGCCAAACGACTGAATATTTATTGCCGATGATAAATTCTATGCTGCCACCCCCGATATCCATGATAAGCGAATAGGCCTCCGTTAACACACCGGCGGATTTGATACCCTCATATATATAACCAGCCTCGCGGCTGCCGTCTATCACTTCTATAATAATTCCGGCTTCGTTTTTAACCCGTTCAATAAACTCGACGGCATTTGAAGCATTGCGTAAAGCCGAGGTGCCTATGCATTTGATATGCTGAACTTTATGTTGATTGATTTTTTGCGAAAATTCTTTTAAAGTAGCAATTCCTCTTTCAAAGGCTGCTGGTAAAATGAGGCCCTTGTTGATACCGCCTTCTCCTAATTTTACTCCGATATGCTCGTGAACGAGGGTTTTGAAATCAGTGATGCTACCTTCCGCAATGAGCAGGTGAAAAGTATTGGTGCCTAGGTCCATAACGGCATAACGATTATCCATGTCTCAAAAATAAATAATCCCCCAAATTGTTTTGGAGGATCATTAAAGGCTTTTATATTCCCGTTGTTTCGGTATTATTCTTTATAAAAAAACCACTTGGCCAGTTCTTTAAAGCTGGCTTTTTTACCATACATCAAAATACCCACCCTGTAGATCCTTGATGCTACAAAGGTGGTAAACAGAAACCCGGCTACCATTAATACCATCGACAAAGCCAACTGCCAACCTGGTACATGAAAAGGTAAACGTACCATCATGGCTATAGGAGCTGTAAGCGGAATGATAGAAAGCCAAATAGCCAACGTACTATCCGGAACAGTAAACAGATAGCTAACTGATAAAATGTAAGTAAATAGCAAAGGGAGCGTGATGGGTAACATAAACTGCTGCGTCTCTGTTTCACTATCAACAGCCGATCCTACGGCAGCAAATAAAGCACTGTATAGTAAAAATCCTGTTAGCCAGTAAAACCCAAAGCAAACCAATTCATAGGCCGCACTGGAAGCCATTGTTTGCAAAAATTTTGCCATTTGGCTCTGATTTGCATTATTCTGACCGAATAATTTCGTGGCGAGATAAGATAGCATTATCCACAAAGCAAATTGTGTCAGCCCAACCAGCCCCACGCCAATGATCTTACCGGTCATCAGTTGGAAGGGTTTTACCGAGGAAACAATAACTTCTATGATACGACTCGTTTTTTCTTCAATAACACCCCGCATTACCTGGGCGCCATAGATAAATAACGACATGTAGATCAACACTGCACCCGCAAAGCTTAGCGCGTAAGCCGAACCAACGCTTGCACTTTTATCGCCCGCATCGGTAATTTCAGCAGTTTTAATGCTGATATTACTTTTTACTTTGTGCAGTCGTGCAGTATCTATCCCCAGTTTCACCAGGCTATCACCCGACGCAACATCATTAAGTTGTTGTTGCAAACCATCAGATAATGACAGTATATTCTTTTTGATAGCATATAGCGTCACCGAATCTTTTTTATTCGCTGGAATATACAGCACCAGATCATCATCATGCCCTTTTAATCCTGCTTTAACAGCATCGAGCGGTTGATTCGAATATTTGAACTTAAGCGATTTGTTTGATGTTAATTTCTGGCTAAACTTATGGGTTTCGTCAACAACATTGACAGTATGTACAGTTTGATTGTTATTGCTGGCCAGGTAAAATATGGTACCATACATCCCGGCAATAAGCAGTGGCACGAGTAAGGTCATTACGATGAATGCCTTTTTGCGTACACGCGTGATATATTCGCGTTGAATGATCAAAAATATCTTGTTCATGATTGTGCCAATTTTTGATTTACTCGTTCAATAAATATCTCGTTCATGCTGGGGATCACCTCTTTCAGCATATTGATCTGCGTTTTGGGTAGCAGATATTGCAAAACATCATTGGATGATTTGCCAGGTTTCAGCTTTAGCCGGATGGTAAAACTGTCGTCTTCACCGGCCAGTTCATCGACAACCTCATATGGCTGACTATCGTCGGCATCCAGGCGTTTGCCGATATATTCCACCAGGTAAGTTTCATTGCGGTAAGCATTTTTGATGGATTTAATACTGCCGTCCAATATTTTATGCGACAAGTTGATCAACGCGATCGAATCGCAAAGCTCTTCTACCGATTCCATACGGTGGGTAGAGAAAAGGATAGTAGCACCTTTTTGATTAAGTTCTAGTATTTCGTCTTTGATCAGTTCTGCATTTACAGGGTCGAAGCCGCTAAAGGGCTCATC
>Ga0164297_10002113_pt1 | contig 20027 bp, 14 predicted proteins | sample GEODES058metaG_FD_113539 | JGI IMG/M metagenome (GOLD analysis project Ga0164297, IMG submission 113539) | Dystrophic lake water microbial communities from Trout Bog Lake, Wisconsin, USA - GEODES058 metaG | ecosystem: Environmental > Aquatic > Freshwater > Lake | place: USA: Trout Bog Lake... | reverse complement strand
GGCGGCGTAAACGCCGCGCACCATACAAGCAATCGTAATTGGTGCGCGCCATTCATGGCGCACAAGTGTCCGAGCCCTTTAGGGCCGGAAGTCTGCTTCACACATGCGATTATCGGGCCTGAAGGCCCTGGCCCCCGTGCGGCGTAAACGCCGCGCACCATCTCAGTCAATGTGTCTATTCACAGCCGAACCGCAATCGAGCCTGCTTCCCCAGTAAAATGATCAGTCCCCCATGCACATTCCCGACGCCTACTTGAGCCCAGCCACTGAACTTGTTGCGTATGGGTTGATGATTCCGTTCTGGATCGTCGGCGTCAAGAAAACGGCAAAGGATCTCACGTCCAGGCAGGTTCCGCTACTCTCCATCGGAGCAGCGTTCTGTTTTGCTATACAGATGTTCAACATTCCCGCCGTAGGTGGAACAACCGCCCATGCATTGGGTTCCACACTTCTTGCGGCTTTGGTCGGGCCCTGGGCCGCCATGATCGGAATGACTCTGACATTGACCGTCCAGGCGCTCATGTTCGGAGACGGGGGCATTCTATCCCTCGGGGCGAACTGTTTCGACATGGCGGTGGTCGCTCCATTTGTAGGCTATGCAGTGACGCAACTGGTTGCCCAGCGATCGCCCATGGCATCCATGAGAGGAATCTCCGCTGCGGGAATCGGAGCGTTCGTCGGTACCGTAATAGCCGCTCTATGTGCGGGATTTTGGCTCGGAATTCAGCCAGAGGTTGCCCATGATTTGATCGGAAGAGCGCTCTACTGCCCGTTCAACCTAAAGGTGGCCATTCCAGCAATGGGAATCAGTCACCTACTGGTAGCGGGGCCGGCTGATGGCATCATTACCGCAGGTTGCATCAGTTACTTGGTGCGAATCTCGCCTAATCTCCTGATTCAAACCAGAAGTCAGCCATCTGTGATTCATCAGTTTCGAGTTGTCAAAGCGCTCTTATGGGTGTTGGCACTTACCCCCGTTGGACTGCTCGCATCTGGTTCCGCGTGGGGTGAATGGGAAAAGGAAGAGTTAGCCAAACTGGTTGGATATGTCCCGAAAGGGGTCTCAGAATTCCGGCCTCTCATCCATCCCATTCTCCCCGATTACGGATTTCAAGGTGCATCATCCACGGCCTTACAAGTTTCCGGCTACCTGTTCAGCGCTTTGATCGGCACCACCGTCCTAACCGTGTTCCTGCTCGGCTTGTGGAACGGGAGGCGCACTGAGGAATTACCTACTCAGAATCGAAAATCACCAACACACTCTCTGCCGGACTGGATGATGAACAGCAATCCTGAAACAAAGGGAACGCCGAAGTATTCCAAGCAGCCATGGGTTTCCCGGACTTTGTTGAAGGCGCGCGGAACCTTGACCAATTCGTTGATGATCGAGGCCTGTGCAAAGCAGCCTGGTTGGTTGCAGTCCATTCATGTCCTTCCAAAGGCGATCGGATTGATCGTTCTTCTTCTATCCGTGGGTTTAACCCATTCAATCCCTGAGCTGTTGGCATTACTCGTCTTCTCACTTGTGGCAGCTCTGAGATCCCTGAACGATGTTCGACCGTTAGGAAGTCGAGTTCTTGGCTCCACTCAGTTTTTTAGCTCGGTCATCATCGTGCCGCGGCTTTTCTTGCCTTCTGCCTCGCCCAACCTCGTCACTGATTCGCTCACTTTGATTTGTCGACTAACGGCCGGAGTAAGTTGGACTCTTCTCTGGATTGAGACGACACGCTTCTCTCAGCAGTTCGAACTACTATCTAAGATTTCTCTGCCAGAAGCTGTAGTTTCCATGGTCAGATTGACCCATCGCTACCTCTTTGTGTTGGTCGAGACGGTTGCGGAAATGGCAGAGGCGAGAACCAGCCGAGACATCGGGTTTCATTCAAAGCACACCGCACGGCAGATTGCAGGAGATGAGGCTGCAGTGCTGTTCGCCAAAAGCTATGCACTCACAGAGGAAGTTGAATCAGCGATGCGATCTCGATCCCTTGGGCCGATTCAGCGAAAGATTGCCCCAGTTCGCTGGACAATACGGGACATTAGCTTCGTTACGGCAACCTTGGCCATGCTTGCCCTCGTAGCTTTGGGGGGAATCCATGCTTTTTGAGATCCGGACCGTTGGCTATCGGTATCCCGATGGAAATTTGGGCCTTCGAGATATTTCCTGGCAGCTAGACCCAGGCGATCGGTGGGTCATACTTGGCGCAAATGGAAGTGGAAAATCCACGCTCCTTCGCCTACTCAATGGTCTGCTCTTCTCGTCAGAAGGAGAAACGGTTTACCGAGGTCAGAACCTAACGGAACACAGCTTCAAAGATCCGCATTTCACTGCCCAGTTTCGCCGTTCCGTAGGATTCGTCTTCCAAAATGCGGACGCTCAACTTTTCAATTCGACCGTCCGAGAAGAGCTTGAATACGGTCCCCGGCAGTTGGGTCTCAATGATCAAGAAGTGGCTGAGCGGGTTGAATCCACTCTAGCGTTCCTTGGAATCCAGCACCTTTCAGACCGCCCTCCCTTCCGGTTGAGTGGTGGGGAAAAACGGAAGGTTGCTCTTGCCTCCGTCTTGACGATTAACCCCGACGTGATCCTCTTGGATGAACCATTCTTGGGATTGGATCCACGCTCGCAAAAATGGCTCGTACAAACAGTTCAAAAACTCCATGAGGTTGGGAAGACAACTGTGATCGCTTCACACGACTTGGAAACAGTGCGCCAAGTTGCAAACCGAGCAGTCTTACTGTCCGAATCGCATGAAGTCTTGGCGATTGGAGATTTAACTACGATCTTGGCTAACGAAAGCTTGCTCTCCGAAGCGAACTTGATTTGACGGGGACTTCACACCTTCCGTACCCGCAGATCTGAAAGTTCCCCACGACTTCGTTGCACTAAACCTCTCCCGAACGAATCCGAAACCCAGGTAGGACGGAACTCGATGCTGACCTGTGGCTCGGGACGAAGCAGGCAGCACAGTCAGCCTTTATGAAGGTGACCCAAAGTAAAATTTTCGCAGATACCTTCTTGGTAATCCAGGCCGCCCCCGGCATAACATCGCAGAAGCGATCATTCTGGCTGCTCATACCCAGACCAAAGACAGGTCTAGGGAGCCTTCTGGTCAGGATCAATGAAAGATGAATTGTGATTCATCAGGGTCGAATCTTGGTCTTTAACGATTCGGACTGCTGCTTCCTCATCACCCAAGAATATTTGAATAGCTTCTTTCAGTTTGACTGGCTCTGGTCGATTCTTTCGTCGAGACTTATGTCTCTCAAATGCAAGCAACAAAAGGACGTTGATCGTAAGCAAACCTACAAAATAGACAATGTCTGCCTTCAACTTGTCATGGCGATGATCCAGATAATAGAGCGTCGCGAGAACCAGACAGAGGAACCCACCGACACCAGCAAGTTCAATCAGAAACTTCCTATCGGAAATATAGCCTCTAACCAAAACGCGGGTTAGTTCCTGTTTAGATCGGCGTATCATATTCACTTATCAACCCTAACGGTTACTTGGACGATCCTTAGCCAAGCGTGCTCTTAGCCTCCGCACATTCCCCTCGTGCTGGGCCTTTTCTTCTTCAGAAAACGGAACTTTGAAGCTACGCGATTGGATTATCACCATTATCGTAAAGCTAAAAGCCAAAGTACCAATGAGCCATCGTAAACCCATCATACCTTGGTTATGAAGTAGCAGGCAAACGCAAGTTAGTCCATAGAAGACCATTGCTCCCGATATTAACCTCTGAGATCGAACGTTCTTTGCGAAGATCAACAAGACACCATGCACGACGAAGATTGTCCCAAATATGCCGGCAAGTATAGGTTCGATATTCATTCTCCACTGCCATTATCCACTCTGCAATCTATAGTCGCTACCGGTTATGCTAGGGAACCGTAGAGGAAGCGAATCAAGATGGCAAAACTCGTATATGGATTACACCAGTCCCTCGATGGATACGTTGATCATATGAAGCTTGGACCGCCTACACCTGAGGTTTTCCAACACTTTATCGAGTTGGTGCGGAATTCAGCTGGATTCGTTTATGGCCGCCGTACATATGAAATCATGCGGTATTGGGAAGAAGACCAGCCCGATTGGGATTCCGATGATCGGAAATTTGCCGAAATTTGGTGTGGCAAGCCAAAGTGGATCGTTTCAAAGTCACTTGACTCTGTCGGTCCAAACGTGACGATCATCAGAGGGGACATTCCGTCGGTTGTTAGTCGTTTGAAATTGGAGCTTGCTGGAGAGATTCATACGGGTGGACCGGTTTTGGCACAGTGCTTGACCGATGCTGGACTCATAGATGAATACCGGATTTACCTTCGCCCTATCGTATTGGGAAGTGGCCAGCCATTCTTTATGGCTCCTCGTCCTCCTCTTAGGTTAATTGGACAAGATCTCATTGACGAGAACATGATTGTGTTGTCATATGCTCCCGCTTGAATTCAAGGCGCTTGATCGGTGGGAACCCCTAAGCCAAACAGGGATGAACCGTTCCTAGAAACTTTGGCGTAATGCCATCTGTTTGCCCACAAATTAATTGTCGAATACGACCCTTTTCGTGCAATGTCATTCTTTAGGTTCAAAGCTAGGCAGAAGTGCCAAGCTTTGAACCTTCTCGTACTCAGCGTCCATCTTGGACCGCAATAAGTCGAGCCCCTACGACAGCGCAGCGACGAGCGCGGCGGCGTCGGGGACGATCTCCGGTTGGAGGACGGTAACCACCTTCGTGAACTTCGAAGCATCGAAGTGATCCAAGATCTTCTTGGCCACCTTGCTTTGGGTGTTTTGATAGTGATCCTGAATCATGCCCCGAACTATGGAAGCATCTTCCTCATCCAACGGGAGCCCCTGAACGTAGTCGGTGTTCAGCTTAGACAGATCCGCGTTCTTCAAGAACACGGTTCCACCTGTCATTCCTGAACCGAGATTCACGCCTGTCGGACCAAGAACCAGTGCCGTTCCACCTGTCATGTACTGGAAGGCGTTCGCTTCCACTCCTTCGACCACGATGCGAGGACCGCCCCCTTCGTGGTTCTTCCTAAGACAGATACCGAACCGGTTGCCTGCGCGACCCGCGATATAGACCGATCCGCCACGAGCCCCATAACCAAACGTATTGCCTACCAGAGCAATGCCATCCTTACTGCCCTTCGGCGGAACGATGACCAACTGCCCTCCATAGCTGGCTGTGAAGCACGAGTCTGCCGCCACACCAGTCAATCGGAAGCTCATCCCGTCGACCGCGTAAGCCGCATAGAAGTGGCCGGCCGCACCCGAATGGATGAAATGGATCGATCCACTGGGAAGACCCAAATCACCATAAGCACGAGCTATCTCGCCCGCCGACGCAATACCGACGCATCGCTTTTCGTTGGTCAAGAAGCCCGTGAGTTCGACATCTTCACCCACCAAAGCTCGCTGGACAATCGAGAGTTCGTACTCATCCAACTTGGGAAGGTGTGTCTTGGTTTGGGTCGCATAGTCGCGTATATCCACCCGACCGTGCGGGGCGCGAACAATGTTGCTCAAGTCGATCAGCGAAGCCTTACCCTGAAGGTCCGAACGTCGCTCAAGCAGTTCCCGATGGCCAATGACATCGGATAATCGAGCAATGCCCATTTCAGCCATCTTCTCGCGGACTTCTTGAGCCGCAAATCTCAGCATCCGAGCGATGTGCTTGCTGTCTCCTGCAAATCGAGCGATCCATTGAGGATCCTGCGTGGCGATACCGGGCGTACAACCCAATCGTCGCTTACCGCTGGGATCAGCCGGATCCGGACCGCTCAGATGACACTTACGAAGCATCGAACAACCGATCGCGATGAGAAGGCTGGTACCAAACCCCACTCGGTCGGCCCCCAGCAGGAACAACTTGAGAGCCTGTTCGCCCGTCTGAACGCCACCATCAACACTGATCTCAACCAAGTGCCGAGCTTCCTCTTCCACCAACAAGTCTTGAACCGTCGGCAGAACAGCCACTACCGGAGCACCTGCGTGCTTCTGATCCACCCGCTTCGCCGCACCGGTTCCACCGCAACCATCGCTAATGTGTAACCGATTCGCACCTGCGTTCACGCCACCCATACAGACCATCTCAACCCCGTAGGTCGCAACGTACTTCAGCGCGCAGTTGACCTTCGGGTTCAGGTGTCGCCAACTCTCGACCATCAACTTAACGTCTTCGATCGAATACAGGTTATGGTTGATCGGCGGCGAAACCAGTTCGTACCCAGGTTCGCAGCCTCGCTGTCGGGCAACCTTCACCGAGACTTTCTTGCCCGGTAGCTGGCCACCCTTGCCAGGCTTGGCGCCCTGAGCGAATTTGACCTCGGCCTCATCGGCTCGGGCTGCTGTCATCGGCGTGATTGTGAACCGACCACCGGCATACTGAATGGACCTGTTCCCATCCTTCTTCCCGATCCGTCCCTTCTCGAATCCACCTTCGCCCGAGTTTGCGATCGGTCCGATCCCTTGAGGAATCGGTTTTCCTTCGGCAGCGAATTTCAATCGACAATACCGATAAATTGTATTGAGACCCTTGGCAACCGCACGGTGTGCCGGTTCCGATAGCGCACCTTCGCTCATTCCAGGCGCCATAAAGCGCCACAGGATGTTTTCTTCTGACTCGACTTCATCCAGAGGAATCGGATTCCCTTTTCGTAGAGAAACACAGTCGAGGATGCTGATCGGATCACGCTCATTAACCAGAGAACTGTAATCCTTGTACGCTTCCCACGAACCGGGCTCTGCGGTGTGAATCTTCTTGGCAAAGCCACTTGCACCATGAAGGGCGCGTACCAATTCAGCGTTGTTGGCGTGCTTTCGGCCATCTTTGGTATGGCGATACTCGCCTGCATCCACCAATGATCCGTTGAATTCTTCATGGAACGCATCCTTATAGAATGAGAACCACTCTCGGTCAAGAATATCAGTTGTGATACCGCCCAAGTGGACTGGCACACCCGGGAACTCTTCCTTCATCAAGTTTGAGTCCAAGCCAATCGCTTCGATCAATCGGGCACCGCAGTACGCCGAGGATGGCGTAACGCCCATCATCGACATCGCTTCCAAGAAGCCAGAGCGTAGTCCCTTGAGGTACTTCGCCTCATGGTCGCCGGCTGAAATCGCCCCCAACCACGGACATACGGCATCTGTTCCCAAGGTCACCAACAAGGCAGCATGGTGAATATCCCACGCGCCGACATCCGCTACCAAGCCGATCTTGCTTCGCAGACCCAAATCAACAAGCCTTTGATGGAGCCGACTGAGGACACGCAATGCAGGTAGAGGAGCTTGCGTTTCACTGGGATATCGATCGGATAGAACAATGACCGATGCATCACGTGCAATTTGGGTCGCGTAACCAACCGTTGCCGAAATCGCTGTCTCGATTCCCTCTTCGCCACAAGCGGCATCGAACAGAATTGGAACGACTTTGACCCCATTTTGCCCCTTCAACCATTCCAGTTCTCCCGTTGAGAGAATTCGCGAATTGAAGTCGTAAAGGGGACCTTCAGCAAACGACCAGAGTCCGCCTCGGTCACCAATAACGGCTGACGTATCGAATACCCACTCGTCACGGATCGGATCAACGGGAGGACTCGTTTCCTGAGCAAATCGGAGTTTGAAGTAATCCTCGATACGTCTCGGCATGTTGTCGAGAAGAGCAGCTGGAGATGTATCATCGCCCATCGATCCGATTGCTGGCTTTCCGGTTAGCATCAGTGAGTCGATGACGACATCGACATCTTCTTTCTTCATGCCGAATGCGGCCTGAATCTTGACGAGTTGATCAGATTCAATCGCAGCCTCGGCAGCTACCGAATCACCCTTAACTAATCGCTTTTCGGGAGACGGGAACGGATCTCTTGTGATCTCCTTTGCCACCGCGTCATTGAAAAGAATTTTGCCGTTGGCGAGGTTGATCGCGATCGTTTCGCCAGGGCCCATTACGCGCTGGGTTTCCACCGGACCCAAGTCGATATGGCCGGTCAACTCAGATGCCGCCATCGCATAGTCTTTGGTGGTCACAAACCAGAGCGGACGCAAGCCATTTCGGTCCAAGTGAGCGACCGCATGGTCTCCATCAGATCCCACAATTGCCGCCGGGCCATCGCAAGCTCCCAGGTAAACGGATGCCGCCTTGTAGAATCCGCGCATTGGATCGTCCGCATCCAGAATCGAAGCGGCTCCAGGGAGCAGAGCGAGCAGCGCTTGGGGATAGGACATGCCACCCGCCAAAAGTGCGATGACCATGTCATCCAAGTTCGCCGTATCCGAACCACCAGCGCAGACGATGGAAGCCACTTGGGTCGCAATCTTCTGGAGGGACGGATGTCGGTCAACCAGGTTTCGAATCAAGTCGCCGCCAATGGCTTTCATCCAGGCTACGTTGCCTGCGATGGTGGAGACTTCTCCATTGTGCGCAATCGACCAAAACGGCTGAGCGCGTCTCCAAGCAGTCGTCGTGTTGGTGCAGTATCGGCTGTGGAAGAGCACATATCGGGAGGCAAAATGTGGATCTTCCAGATCAGGATAAAGCTCACCAATTTTGGACAACTCGGCAAGGCCTTTGTAGACGACGGTTCGATTACTGAGACTGGTAATCGAGAACTCATCACCGGCAAAATCGTTCAGGCCACGGTCCATAGCCAATCGAAGCAGATAACGACAGGCAAACCAACCCTCTTCGCCCAGATCCGACGGCCTCTTGAAGAGAGCCTGGCGAACCTTGGGAACCGTTCTCAGCGCACCACTATCTGGAGGCAAAGCACTCTTGTTGATGGGCACATCAGCCCACTGAAGGACAGGGGCACCGGCGCTGGCCGCCAACTCCTCAACGTACTCCACACACTGACGGCGAAGCGGCGCATCGTATGGCAAGAAGAACATGCCGAGGGCGACATCGCGCTGTGCGATTAGCTTCGCGTGTTCAGAGAATCGGTCAATCAACAGCGGCCAAGGGATATCAAGCTGAACGCCCGCACCATGGCCTGGTGCGCCACGGTGGTCATAACGTTTTGCGATATCCAGAGCAACGTCAATAATCCGTCGCTCAGCCACACCTCGCCGACTGGCGAGGAAGCCGATACCGCATGCATCGGACTCTAGAATGGTTCGTCCGTTTCTCTTTACTTCGTACAAGGTGCCTCCACACGTGTCGCAGACATCGCGACGGGTCCGGCGGCACCGTTACCAACCGGGAATGCATCTTACAAGACATATCCTATCTAAACAAGTTCCGACAGTGGAACTTGAGGATCACAACGAAAGATCAAGCAAAGCGAACAGGGCGGTTAACCCGGTCGCTTTACTTCTGGTCCTGGATGGGTTACCGCACCCAAATGAGCTGGTCCAACCTGATTCACATACTTATGCAAAACGCCTACCAAGGCCTGCTTGGGTGGCTGCCATGCAGCCTTTCGGCGCTGGAGTTCCTCATCTGACACTTCAAATGAAAGAATCCCATTCTCTGCGTCCATTGTGACGATATCTCCATCCTGAATCAAGGCGATCGGCCCTCCGTCAAACGCTTCTGGAGAGACGTGGCCGCACATCAAGCCGCGTGTCGCGCCACTGAAACGTCCATCGGTCAGAAGCGCCACATCATAGCCAAGCCCTTGTCCAACAATTGCCGAAGTCACACCGAGCATTTCTCGCATACCCGGTCCACCTTTGGGGCCCTCATACCGGATAACGACAATGTCTCCGCGCTGGATCTGACGGGCTTGCACTGCGGCCATGGTGGCTTCTTCGCCATCAAACACGCGTGCGGGGCCCGTGAGAGCCAGTCGCTTGACACCAGTCGTCTTGATCACTCCACCGTCCGGGGCGAGATTCCCGCGAACAATGGCGAGTCCACCGGTCGGAGATACCGGATTCAGGTGGCTGACGACGACATCTTGGTCGGTTGGAACCACAACGTCCTTCAAGTTCTCCGCCATCGTCTTGCCGGTGATCGTCATCACGTCACCATGTAGAACACCGGCATCGAGCATTGCCTTGAGCACAACGGGAACGCCTCCAATCTTGTGGAGGTCGTACATCACATACTTACCACCCGGTCTTAGGCTCGCAAGGGTTGGGGTTCGCTGGCTCACCCGCTCAATGTCATCGAAGGTGATTTCGATTCCGAGTTCATGAGCGATCGCGGGAATATGAAGTGCCACATTGGTGCTTCCTCCAGTTGCCGCTCCGATGGCGATCGCGTTTTCAAATGCTTTGCGGGTCAAAATGTCGCTCGGCTTTAACCCAGAGTTGAGAGCGGTAACGATTGCTTCTCCAACCTGCTTGAGATATTTGTCTCGGTCTTCCGACTCTGCAGGAGGAGATGACGATCCGGGTAGTGCCATGCCCAACGCTTCCGCGACGCATGCCATCGTGTTGGCGGTGTACTGTCCGCCACAAGCGCCCGCTCCTGGGCAGACCGCGCATTCAATTGCGTGAAGCTCCTCTTGCGTGATTGTCCCCGCCGCATAAGCGCCTGCCGCCTCGAACGCATCCTGTATGGTGACGTCTTTATCCTTGTATCGCCCGGGCATGATCGTGCCACCGTACAAGAAAACACTGGGCACATCTAACCGTGCCATCACCATTAACATGCCAGGAAGGCTCTTGTCACAACCCGCGACACCGACCAAGCCATCGTAACAGTGGCCCCGCATCATCAGCTCAACCGAATCTGCGATCACTTCTCGAGAGATCAACGACGCCTTCATACCGTCGTGCCCCATGGCGATACCATCGCTGACCGAAATCGTATTGAATCGGCGGCTGGTTGCTCCGTTGGCGGTGATCGCTTCCGCAACTAGAAGGCCCTGCTCATGCAGGTTCACATTACAGGGGGTGGCCTCACTCCAAACGGTGGCGACTCCAACCCAGGGTTGGGTCATATCTTTGTCACCCAGCCCCATAGCTCGGAGCATGGCCCGGTTTGCTGTCTTATCCGGACCTTCGGTGATGGTTCTTGATTTATGTCTTGGATCCATTTTGTTTTTGGGTTCCTTTAGGTGCTACCCGTTTGCCTCAACCCGAGCGTGATAGCCGAAAGGTGATCGGTCAACAGTGACCGGGATTTGAAACAGGTGAGACAGATTTTCTGAAGTCATCACTGCTTCTGTGGGACCGTCTGCCATGACTCGGCCACTTTGGAGCAGAACCACGCGACCGATCTCAGGAAAGATCTCTTCAATATGATGGGTAACCAGAATCACCCCTACTCCCGACTCCGTAATCGATTGCAGCGTCTTGATCAGGTGATTCGCCGAGCGAATGTCTAAACTTGTGGTCGGTTCATCCAACAGCAAAGCCTTCGGATCATTCACGAGCGCTCGCGCAATCAAAACCCGTCGGCCTTCACCACTGGAGAGCTCATCCATTCGGCGCTCGGCCAAATGGGCCGCATCAAGAAACATCAATGTTTCCCATGCCTTTTCCGTCATTTCGTGAGTGACTTCGTACGGTTCCAGTACACCATAGCTCCCGAAAAATCCTGAGATAACCAAGTCCAATGCCAACTCTTCTCGCGAACACTGCGATTGAAGTTCGTTGGAGACGATCCCCAGAATTTTGCGAAGGTCGAATAGGTTCCAGCGAGTTAGGCCTCCGACCGTTACGGAACCTTTACCCGTGGCCGGGAAAAGATCTCGCGCAATCGTCTTGACCAGCGACGACTTTCCACAACCATTCGGCCCCAAGATGGCTACGTTCTCCCCCGGATTGACCGAGAATGAAACGTTATCCAGGGCGACATGGCCGTTTCGCATGATCGTCACGTTGTCCAGTTCGAATAGAGGCTGCAACTTATTGAAAGAGAAGAAAGGAGGAGCCAAGGATTCTTCCTGGCTCCATATTGATTTCGATTATTTGGCGTTGATGAACGGCATAAGGGCGCGAAGCTCCTTTCCGACCTTCTCCAACAACTGAACGCTTTCGTCCTCACGATATTTGTTCATGCGTGGGCGACCGTTTTGATTCTCGGCGATCCAATCCTTGGCGAAAGTTCCGTCCTGAATATCCTTGAGAATCTCCTTCATCGCCTGCTTGGACTGCTCGTTGATCACCTTTGGACCAGCGGTGTAGTCGCCCCATTCAGCGGTATCGCTGATGGAGTAGCGCATGTAATTCAAACCACCTTCGTAAAGCAAGTCGACGATCAACTTCGTCTCATGCAGACACTCGAAGTAGGCCGCTTCTGGCTGATAGCCCGCCTCGACCAGAGTGTTGAATCCAGCCGTGATCAGGGCACTGAGACCGCCACAAAGGACAGCTTGCTCACCGAACAGGTCAGTCTCTGTCTCTTCCTTGAACGTGGTTTCCAGAATTCCTGCTTTAGCGCTGCCAATGCCCCATGCGTAGCTCATCGCAATCTGCTTGGCGTTGCCGGTCGCATCTTGGTGAACCGCAACGAGAGCGGGCATGCCAGCACCGTTCACATATTCTGCTCGAAGTCGGTGGCCCGGTCCCTTGGGAGCAACCATCGCAACATTGACGTTTGCGGGTGGCGTGATCAATCCGTAGTGGATGTTCAACCCGTGTGCGAACAGCAAAGTTTGTCCCTCGCGAAGGTTTGGAGCAACGCCTTCGGAATAGATGAGAGCCATCGGCACGTCTGGAGTGCAGAACATGATGACGTCGGCCCACTGGGTAAGCCCAGCCACCGTTTCAACCGTCAAACCAGCCTCTTCAGCTTTAGCCTTTGACTTGCTTCCTTCATGGAGGCCAACGCGTACATCAACGCCGCTGTCTCGAAGGTTGAGAGCGTGGGCATGCCCCTGGGATCCGTAGCCGACGACGCCGACTTTAAGCGATTTGATCAGTTCCGGTTGAACGTCTTTTTCGTAATAGATAGTTGCCATTTTTTATGTTCTTTTGGGTGGATTCCGAAGGATTGCGTTACTCTTCAACCTTCATTGCGACAGTGCCTGTGCGGACGATTTCGGTGATGTTGTAAGGCTCCAAGGCCTTGATCAGTCGCTCCAAATTTGAAACGTCTGACACCTGCTCCACCACAATGCAATTCACGTTGGCTCGAGGAGTTCGAGCCATAAATTCGTTGACGACGTTATAAACCGCCTGGCGTTGTTCCTCGGTGGGCTCAACTCGAATGAGGGCCAACTCGCGCTGAACGCTCAGCTCCGGCTTGAGGTCTTCACACTCGACAACATCAATGAGCTTGTCAAGCTGCTTCAAGCACTGACTCACAGTCGAATCGTCTCCATTGACGATGAAGGTCAGTCGGCTAAAGCCAGGGTCCTCACAGTCTCCGGCATTAAAGCTGGCCAGCGAGAAACCTCGGCGCCGGAACAAGGAGACCAATCTGTTGATCGTTCCCGCTTCGTTCTGAACCAAGGCGGTAATGGTGTGTTGGTGACTACTCATTAATGTTTCGCTCCTGCGTGGGTCGTTTCAAAGGCACCCGCTTCATGAGCAGCCGCACTATCTTCCAAGTCAGGATCCATCACCAAACTACTGTTGGTTGCACCAGGACCGACCATCGGGAAGACGTTCTCTTCCATCTCAACTACGAACTCACACAACACCGGTCCGTCATGGTTCGATGCGCCTTGGAGGGTCGCTTCGAGGTCTTCTGCTCTTGAACAGCGGAAGAACTTCACTCCGTATGCATCGGCCAGCTTGCCGAAGTCGGGTGAACCCATCGCCACATGGCTGTGTCGATTGTCGTAGAACAGTTCCTGCCACTGTCGGACCATTCCAAGGAACCCGTTGTTGATCAGACAGATCTTGACGTTGCAGTTGTATTCGACCGCCGTCTGCAACTCTTGTAGCGTCATCTGGAAGCCACCATCGCCCGCAATCGCCCAAACCTCTTCATCTGGTCGAGCAAACTTCGCGCCCATCGCCGCCGGGAATCCGTATCCCATCGTTCCCAGACCACCGGAGGAAAGGAAGCTACGTGGCCGTTCCATTTTATAGAACTGAGCTGTCCACATCTGGTGCTGACCAACGTCCGTCGCAACAATGGCTTGCCCCTTCGTGTGATCATTCAAACCACGCAGGACCGTTCGAGTGAGGAATCTTCCTTCGGGAACGATGAGCGGATACTGTTGCTTCCATTCAGTGAGCTGAGCATCCCATTCTGGCCGAGTGGTTGGCTGAACCAACTTGTTCAATTCCGCCAGGCTTTGCTTAAGATCACCGAGCACGAAGGCTACAGGGGACACTGTCTTACCAATTTCACTGGGATCGAGATCGAAGTGGACAATCTTGGCCTTGGGAGCAAAGCCGTTGGTGTTTCCAGTCAATCGATCATCGAAGCGAATGCCGATCCCCATGACGAGATCAGCCTCTTGAACGGCGAGCGTTCCGGTTGCTTCACCATGCATACCCATCATGCCAACCGACAATTTGTGGTTTCGTGGGAACGAGCCCAATCCCAGGAGCGAATTGATAACAGGAATCTGGGTCGTCTCAGCCAAAGCCAATAACTCATCCATCGCGCCGGAATGAAGGACACCCGCGCCGGCGATGATAACCGGTCGCTTGGCTTCTGCAATCATTGCAGCCGCGACTTCAACTTGAGCAGGGTCCGGTGCGCCTGCTACTACATACCCTCGTCGAGAAATCGTAGTCGGGAATTCAGCATCGGTCAGGGCAGTGAAAACATCCTTGGGAATGTCAACCAACACTGGACCCTTGCGGCCAGTATTGGCCAGGTAAAACGCCTCGGCAAGGACCTGAGGAAGTTCATGGATATCCGTCACCAGGTAGTTGTGCTTTGTGATCGGAATCGTAATTCCCTGGATGTCGGTCTCTTGAAAGGCATCCTTTCCAATCGCCCATGAGTTGACGTTGCCTGTGATCGCAACCATGGGAATGCCATCCATGATGGCGGTTGCAATGCCGGTGACGAGGTTCGTCGCACCAGGGCCACTCGTTGCCAAGCAGACGCCCACTCTGCCCGTTGCTCGGGCATAGCCATCTGCCATGTGTGCAGCGCACTGCTCATGTCGTACGAGAACGTGCTTCACTTGAGGCCAGTTCAGCATCTCGTCGTACAAGGGCAAGACCACGCCGCCGGGGTATCCAAATATCGTATCTACTCCCTCGCGGACGAGGGCTTCCATCACAATTCTTGCACCGGATCGGTTCATTTTTTCGCTCCCATGCCCAACATTGGGCTCTGAACCGACAACCTTGTCGGCAGCAAACATTACGTCTCTGCACTTCTTTAGAGGGCGATCGTTGACCTCTAAAGCATTGAAGGCCTTCCCGTTTCCGGGAAGGCCTTCTCAATTCTCTGCTTCTAGCAAGCTTCCCGGTGGTTACGTTGGACAGCCGATAATAAGTCCAAGGACTCCCAGAATAAGGCTAAGAAGCGCAACGAGGCCGAGTCCGGAGAGTACCCGAACGTTCAAACCGACCTGATTGACTGCGACTAGCGTAGACACGTGAGGTCGATTATACACCAACTTTCTCGGAACGCCTAAAACAAGTCGGAAACTTGAATTCAAGCCATTTGTAAAATTAGGTCTACAGGGGTAAATGCCTTTGATATAGCCATGCATACCAGACCTTGCCTCATATTCTTAGGGTCGCATCTGTTTCTGATAGTTGATCGAATCCAAGTGTGAACTCACACCCTGATTTCTATCCGCACACTGGTCTCTTTCCCTGCGATCTTTCGAGTCTGATAATCGCGAAGCCAGACGTAGCCTAGGCGAAGGCTGGTGGGGAAAGACGGAAGATGAACAAGATAAGAATATGGACTTACCCCATGTCGCCTCTCGCCTTTGCTAATTCCATCCAATCCGATAGAATTCAGCATGCTTCGAAAGTTGCCCTCGACAGTAATGCTCGCATCGTTGATCGCACTGGCTCAAGCTGGGCCAGGCATCAAAACTGCTGACCCAAAAGCGAACCGCGCAGTTCGATCACTGCTGCAAAGGCTGCGAGATGGAGTCGGAAAGCAGATGGTCAGTGGACAAACCGACCTGCCAGACGCTCAATGGGTCGGAGACAATACCGGTCGTCTTCCAGTGATCTTGGGACTCGACTTCTTGGGCACCCCGAAATCATCTCGCGGTGACACTTCCAACACCCAAGACGCGATCAACTGGGCCAAGAAGCAGCACGGGATCGTCGCATACCAATGGCATTGGATCTCTCCTGCTGCCCCTGGCACCAAAGATCGAGGATTCTATTCAAAGGCCACTACGTTTGATCTCAAAGTAGCGATGGATGATCCGAAGTCGGAAGGTTATCGGAGCCTGTTGGCCGATATCGATGATGTCGCAACTGAGCTTAAGAAAATGGAAAAGGCAGGGGTACCTGTTCTCTTCCGACCTCTTCATGAGGCCCAAGGCAGGTGGTTTTGGTGGGGAGACAAAGGTCCGGAACCGTGCGTGGCACTTTACAAGCTGATTTTCCATCGCTTTACTGACTTCCACCACCTCCACAATCTTGCGTGGGTTTGGAATGTTTATCCGGCAAGCCAGAACAAGGGGAATCCAGCGGATTGGTATCCAGGGAACGACCTGGTCGATATCGTCGCGACCGACTACTTGCAAAGTCGACAGGACTACCTCGATCTTGTACAGCTGACGGGCGGAACCAAAATTGTTGGAATTGCCGAGACCATGAATCCTCCTGATCCCGATAAATCGATTGCGGATGGCGCTCGATGGGCGTATTGGGTCACTTGGGCACGGCGAGACTGGAACAAGAACAGCGCCCCGGATGTGAAATCAGCGATGGGTAATTCGCACACCGTGAGCCTTCCCAAAGATCAGTAAGGATTTTTGGGCCCTCTTCCGCTTCCCGTCCCTGCGATATTCCGAGTCCCCAAATCGCGAAGCCAGACGTAGCCATGGCGAAGTCTGGTGGGAAAGGGAGCGGCCGCCGCAGCCGTCCAAGGAATCTGTGAAAACCCCTGTGCAGCGCCTTAGGTTAAACACTAACCACGAGATTACTCCCAGAACTCCTCTCCTGCCTCTCCCCACGCTTTTTCGATCGGAATCGAAAATATCGCAAGGAAAGGTACCGGACTGCATTGCCTTTAAGGACGAGCGAAATCAGACAGAAGCGATCTATGGAACCCGCTTATACGGCGAATAACCCTTCGTGTCCTGATACTTAAACACTCGCGCTGACTTGGGTGGCATTTCAATCACTGCAAAGCCGGTGTCGCAAATGATTTCGACTCCAGACAGCAGGTCTTTGACCTTGGCACCGTTCATCAACCGACCATCCCGAAATGACACGACCTCAGTAACCACTTCTGAGGTCGGATTCACCAGAACCACAACGGTATCCAAAGCCTGATCGGTATGCCGGGCAAAGCCGACCAATCTCTCGCAATCCAAGGCAACATAGTCCCCGATTCGAAGCGCCCGATTCCCCTTGCGTAACTTGATCAGCTTTTTCATCCAGGCCAGTTCAGGATTCTTTGCCGTCACTAAATCCCAACGCATGGGTGCCCGAGATCCAGGATCCCCTTGCCCATCCATTCCAATCTCGCTTCCGTAGTACACAACTGGGCTACCGGGCAAGGTGAACTGCAAGACCTGAGCCAATTTTTGGTCGCGAGCATCGGGAAGCAACGATTTCAACCGATCCGTATCGTGGTTATCGAGCACCATCCACGACTTTAGGAGCGACTCAATCGGAGCATCTTGCACCATTCGCTCAAGTAAGCGATTCGCAGAAATCGGACTGATACGTCCGATCACAACTTCCAGCACCACTCGCCGGGCATAGAAGTTCATGATCCCATCCATGGCGGGCAACCACCCCTGAGGATAATTCCATGCTTCACCAATCACGACGCTGTCTGGCTTCGCCTCATGAGCAGCACGGGTGAGTTCGGCAAGGAATTTGGGACCCAATTCATAGGCCGTATCTAGCCGCCATCCATCCACTCCATCCTTCAGATATTGCTGGACCACCGAATCGCTATCTCCCCAAAGGTAACTCTGAAGCGATGGATCCTCGATCTGAACCTCGACGAGGTTGTCAGCTCCCGCCCAAGTGCGACATCCACTGGGATATTGCTCGCCAAAAAAGAACCAACTGCGATAAGGGCTGTCCAGATCTGATGCCGCTGCCTGAAAGAGTGGACTCCTTCGCCCCATGTGGTTGAACACTCCGTCCAGCATCAGACGCATCCCATTGGCATGCAACTCTTTCGCGAGATCGATCACATCTTGACGAGTGCCGTATTCGGGTGCGACCTTTGCCCAATCCTGAGCATCGTACTTGTGGTTTGTGAACGCATCCTGAATCGGCTGGAGATACAGCACATCTGCCCCCAAATCGACGACATGCCTCAGCTTCGATTGGAGACTCTGAAGATCACCACCCCAAAAATCCAGTTCGTGAGTCCAAACCTTGACGTCCTCATTCAAGTGTCCACGCAAGGGAACGTCGGACCAGGCGTGCAACTTTCGGGGGGCCTGATAGTATGGAACCTTCGCACTCAGCTGATCCGACGGGGCAAATCGGTCAACAAACACCTGATAAACAATTGGCCCAATGCGCCAGTCTGCCTCTCGGACCAACATAGTGTCGGTATTCAGTTTGTCGGCATCGGTGTGATAGAGATTTGTCTTGGAGGTCTTTTTCATGGAATTCGTCGATGAGGATCGTAAGATGAGCCGGTGGGCACCACCACTGAATACATTCGCACCGATTTAGCAGGCATAGTCATTTTCATGATCCCGTCTACCGCCATCAGTGTTGCTCCCGATAGAGCATCTCGATAGGTTGCCCAAGACATGGCGCGCCCAATCCGGGTTCCAAAAGACTCGGTAACCGGATGGTCGGTCGGATTGACCACCACCACCACTGCTTCTTTGAGCCGATCGGTAGATCGAGTAAATGCCAGAAGCTCATTGGTTCTGAGTGTCTTAAAATCACCAATCCGCAAAGACGGGAACTGGTGTCGAACCTTAACCAGACTATTAATCCACTTGAGATCTGGATTGGATGGACTCGCAAGGTCCCACCGCATCGGTGATCGTGCCGCAATATCGCTGGCACCCGTCATGCCAAGTTCGGTGCCGTAGTAGATCATTGGGGATCCAGGCAATGTGAACTGGAGCGCTTCAATCAGCTTCCGATCTTTGATGTCAGGCACCACTGAGGCGAGTCGATTGGTGTCTCCGTTGTCGGCGACCAACCATGATTTGAGCAAGTTCTCGTATGGAGCGTCGGCAACCATATCTTCCAACATCTGCCCTACTTGTTGCCCTTTGATCTCGCCCCCGAGCATCTGACGAACGATGGTGAGGGCATAGAAGTTGAATACTCCATCGACGGCAGGAAACCAGTCAGCCGGATAGCCTCGGATTTCCCCGAGAACTACCGCCCCTTTCTTCTCTTGATGGACTGCATGAGTCAACTCCTCAAGATATTTCGGCCCCAATTCGTACGCCACATCCAATCGCCACCCATCAGCTCCCTGATCTAGCCAGTGTCTGACGACACTTTCCTTCTTGTTCCAGAGGTAACCGCGCACTTCCGGGTTATCCAAGTTGAGAGATGGCAGGCTCGGAACCCCAGCAAACGAAAGAAAGCCGTTTGGATATTTGGGGCTGAATGTAAACCAGTTTCGGTTCTTCCCAGAGGCTTTGGCTTGGACAAACTTGCCGAATCGGGTTCCAACATGGTTAAAGACTCCGTCCAGTATGACTTTCATCCCTTGCTGGTGACTGGCGGAGAAGAGGTTCACCAAGTCCTGATTGCTGCCATATTCAGGCGCCACGCGGAAGTAATCAGTCGTGTCGTATTTATGGCTGGAATAGGCATCGAAGACGGGGCGGAGGTAGACGACATCGACGCCGAGTTCTTTGATGTACGGCAATTTCTCCTGAAGCCCTCTTAAATTGCCGCCCCAAAACTCGAGTTCATGCGACCAGTAGCCCGCCGCTTTATCGAAGTGTCCAGGGACTGCCGGCTCCGACCACGGATGGAAAGCCCGGGGAGGAGGAAACTTCGAAGCCATTGCTTTCGGATCTTTGGGAGGCGCAAATCGATCTACCCAAAGCTCGTACACTACCGGTCC
>Ga0164297_10002112_pt1 | contig 20034 bp, 12 predicted proteins | sample GEODES058metaG_FD_113539 | JGI IMG/M metagenome (GOLD analysis project Ga0164297, IMG submission 113539) | Dystrophic lake water microbial communities from Trout Bog Lake, Wisconsin, USA - GEODES058 metaG | ecosystem: Environmental > Aquatic > Freshwater > Lake | place: USA: Trout Bog Lake... | reverse complement strand
TTGGATCCATTGGAGTTATCAAAAAGTATTGATAATTTAAAGCTGAATTTTTTCAATTCAAGCAGGGCGCGATCATAAAAAAAGTCACACTTACTATGTGAGAGCGCCTACACTTTGTTTTGCATTTTTTTGGTTTTTTATTAATTAGCTTATTCAGATACCATATGTGGTTTCGTTGGTTGTACCGTAATGAAATCGTGTTTAATAAATGTCCATCCCCCGTTAATGGTGGAGAGCCCATGTCTTGGCACACTGTGGTTGGAATGGAATAATAAATCGTGTTTAATAAGATGCCCATCCCCCGTTAATGGTGGAGAGCCGTATTTTTTAATTTATTGGCGGAAACGAAGTGCGCCGAATTAGATTTTATAGAGCTTCACCAACTTCTACTTTTTTTGAAAAATCTTAATGATTACGGGTACTTATCTATACCATACGCTATTGATGTTCACCAAGAGATACTCTAAAATTGGGTACCAGTGCGGGTACTGATGGGTACTAAAGCGGGTACCAGAACGATCGGAGTAAGTATGGCGGAAAAGAAACTCACCGACTTGTCTTGCAAGACAGCCAAGCCGAGGACGAAGGTTTATTACCTAAGTGATGGGGCTGGTCTGCGGCTCAGGATACGCCCTGATGGGAGCAAGACATGGATATACCGTTATAGGTTGGGCGGTAAAGAAATGTCCTCAGGTATCGGCTCATTTCCCACTGTTACCTTACAAATAGCAAGAGCAAAGGCACTTGAGTGTAAACAGCACGTTCTCAAGGGAAACAACCCATCTACTGCAAATAAACTCGACAAAGCAAATCAGGTGGTAAATGGCGAAACCACGTTTGGCTTAATTGCAAGAGAGTGGCTAGCACATAACCAACCCACATGGAGCCATACACACCACGAACGCAATGAGGGGTTAATACGGCGGTACCTGCTGCCTGACCTAGGACGACTCCCAATTACGGCTATTAAAGAACCCTATTTGTTCAGCGTAATTAAAAAGATTTACGATCAAGGCACAAAGGTTTCGGCTTACAGGACAAGGTCAATCGCATCCCAAATATTTTCATATGCCCGTGCCACACACAGGGCAACGATGAATCCAGCAAGGGACATGAGTGACAACCCATATTTCAAGAAGCCTCCAGTCAAACACTTCGAAGCTTTAGATAAGTCACAAGTTCAAAAACTGATGATTGAACTTAATAAGGAAGGTGAAGCTCAGAGGCTGAATATTAAAACCGTTTGTGCCCTAAAGCTTTCAATCTACACTGGACTAAGAGACAACTCAATTAGGGGTGCAAAATGGTCTGAAATTGATTTTGAACGCAATCTTTGGACAATTCCAAGTGAACGAATGAAAAGTAGACAAGTACACTCGGTGCCGCTACCAACCCAAGCAGTTGATGCATTAAAGAAGCTGAAGCCATTGACCTTCAGAGAGCCAAGCTGTTACATATTTCCAAGCACTGGAAAATACCATGTCATGGCTGAAAACACGTTACGACTTGCATTGCACCGTCTTGGATTCAAGGTGACTGTCCACGGCATGCGAAGTCTCATAACAAATGTTTTGAATGAGAAAGGCTTTAATCCAGATGCTATCGAGAGACAACTGGATCACAAAGAGGAGAATCAAGTTAGGCGAGCGTATCTAAGGTCTGACTTCATGGATGAGAGGCAGACAATGATGCAATGGTTTGCTAATTGGTGCGAAATTCTTGATGTTACGCCAAATATCATCGAATTTAAAAGGAGCGTAGTATGAGTGTGCTCACACAAAGGAAAAGATTTCTTGCACTATCTGACCAATTAAGGGATGGAAAAACACTATTAACCAACGAACAAATAGAGTATCTTGCAGATGCTTTTGAAAAAATAGGTATGGGATGTAATGCAGATTTTGCTCTCGGCTTGAGTTACTCTGCGGGTAAGAGTAAATCTAATGATAAGGCTCTTGAAGAGCGTAGATTAGTACTTCATTGGATGACATGTGCCATGCAATCTGAGGAAGAAGGTGGTTATGCCTTAAGTATTGATGAAGCAATTCAGGCTGTAATTCAACTGGCAGACGGTGACTGGACTGTGCCCCGAACGAATGAGCGGTTGATTTACAAGGATGCAGAGGGAAACAAAAGAGGGTTGTTCAAAAAATACTCAGACGACTACTTGAGAAACATGTGGTACGACACTAAAAATAAACAATTTAAAACTGTGCATGTTGGTTCATTAGATATTGGTTCACCATATGAATACAAAAAAATTGAAGAAAAAACTGATATAAATCAATAAGGTAGCTTAAACCCCCACCTTTAAGCTTGTAGCTAGTATTTTTTAATACCCTTACTCTAAGTGTACGTGCAGTTATTTCTCTGTACGAACATTCATAGGAGTAAGAAATGGCAGTCAAATTTCATCGCATCAAAGAAGTCTGTGATATTACTGGACTTCGCCCATCATCCGTTTACAAGCAGATAAGACTTGGGCAATTCCCCAAAGGTATAAAAATCACCAATCGTAGTACTGGCTGGTCAAGCGACAAGCTGGACGAATGGGTGCGTTCAAAAATCAACTCAAGTGATAGGGGTTGAACATGAACTCTAAAACAAATCGAGCCAGACAGGGCGGCAACCCAAATCTGGCTCTAACCCCACGAATCAATTCTCTTAAAACAGGAGCTAATTTATGATAACAGAAACATTAAACATACCAAAATTTGAGGTAGTTAACTCAGAAGCAATCTCATCGGTTCTTAAAGAACAAGAGTCATGGGTGTGTTGGAAGGCTGGTGAAATCAACGAAAAGGGTAAATTCCCTAAATATCCAGTTCATCACGAATTGAAATACAAAATCAATGCGCATGATCCAAAGAATCATTTAAATTTCAGTTTGGCATTAGATTCTCTGTCAGACAGATATTTTGATGGAGTCGGTTTCGTTCTCAAAGATGAGTACATAGTCTTCAACGATTATCCAATGTTTATCATCGGTGTTGATATCGACAATGGCTCAAACCTTAATGCTAGTCAAATTGATGACCTTTGGGAAGAACTTGGTCGTCCATATTCTGAGTTATCCCCAAGTCGATTAGGTCGAAGAATGTTTTGTTTAAGCCGAGAGCCAATAAATAATAGGAATCAGAATGGACTTGAAATGTATTACTCAGGTCGCTTTTTAACGGTGACAGGTTGGGATGCAAAAGGCGCAATGGCTGACTGTACTGAAGCTATAAAGAGAGTACATGAACGGTGGTTTCCTGCAAAGCAGGTATCACAAAAATCTGCTAAGAGTAACGCTTCACTATTCCCTCCTGAAGAAACACCCCGCAAAATCGCTTGGGTGATGGAGATGCTGTCTCATATCAATGCCGATTGCAGTTATGAAATATACAGAAATGTTATTTGGGCTATTGAATCTACAGATTGGAAATGCACCGAGATGATTCAAAGGCAATGGAGTATGGGAGCACCCGATAGATTTACTGAAGATGGGCTAACCATCATCAAAGCGTCATTTGATCGAAGAAATGGTGGAATAACGCTTGGCACGCTTGTTCATTATGCCAAGTTGGCAGGTTATCAATCAGTTAAGAATAACAAACCCAATCTTGAGGTATCGAAATGAACATGCCTTACCCACCATTGCAAACCATTAATCCTTTAAAAGCACTTCAACAGGAATACGCAATTCTTGAGATTAACGGCAAATTCGGTTTAGTTCGTTTATCTGATCTCATTTGGGTAAAAGGCATGAAAAATGCTCCAAGTTTAAGAATCTATTCTGGAGCAGATTCCACAATCGCTTTAAGGAGAAGCCTGGAAAATATTGCTTCGGCCGATAAAGTAAAAGACACAATCAACGATTTTTGGAATAGCCCCAATACCCATGAGTTCAAGAGAGTTGCTTTTTCCCCCTCGAAGCAACCACCAGAAGTATTGAATCTTTGGGTCGGTTACACAATCACTCCCAGTAAAGGGAGCTGGACAACAATCAAGAATTATCTCTTCTACGGTATTTCTAACGGAGATAACACCGCTTACAAATATTTGATCTGCTATTTAGCTCACTTACTTCAAAAACCTGAGGAGAAACCTGGCATCATGATTGTCTTGCTTGGGGGGCAAGGTACGGGTAAGGGTACGCTAGAGATCATTATTCGTAAGATGTTTGAGGCGACGACGCTCTTAGTTAGTGATGTCGACTCAGTCATTGGTCGTTTTAATGCAGTACTTGAACGGGCTTATGTTGTATTTATGGATGAGGCGCTCTTCTTTGGTGATAAGAAATCAACAGAACGGTTGAAATCCTATGTAACCTCCCAAAACGTACAAATCGAGGAAAAGCACCAGCCTGAGCGATCAATAGAGAGTTTTCACAGATTCTTTGCTGCCAGTAACTCCACCACTCATTTCGCACAAACTGATTACGACGATAGGCGCATGATGTACTTTAAAGTTTCCGGTGCATATAAAGGAAAAACTGAGTATTGGACAAACTTGTACAGAGCTATTGAGGGGGGTGAAGTTGAAGCTCTGGCAGAGTATTTGATTACCTTAGATATTTCTGATTTTGTTGTAACTGATAGACCCAAATCCGAGGAGTTATTGTCTCAAAAGATTCAATCTCTGCAACCATTTCAAAAGTTTTGGTTTGATTGTTTGTGGCGGGGTGAAACAATGGATGTTGGCCTAAGTTCAGAAATTCCGTATGACTGGTCTATTGGTCATTTTTGGGCGACTAGAAGTATCCTAGAAGCATTTAATTTTAAATTGAAGGGGAACACAAAATACACCCATCTAACTTACAAGGATATTGCTGAGATACTTAAAACCGTTTGCCCAAGTGCCACCAATGGTAGAACAATGATTAGCAGTAAAAGGAGTTGGGGCTACACATTACCGGCAATTGAAATTGCTAGGCAAGAGTTTGAGAATTACTTAGGGGGTAAAGTTAATTGGCCCTCATAGAAATGCGCATTTGGCAGCCCACTGCCTAGGCTTCTGGGCAGTGGAGAGCGAGCATTGACGGGGGTTAGGAATGAATTGTCCAGGATGCCTATCACTTTCAATATATTTAAAAATAACTATTAATAATAAAAAAGAAACTTTAAAATTCCTAGGTATCATGGGCACCTCACTCCCCGGTCATGAGTTTTGTGTTTATAAAAAATCTCTAATTGAGCACCCCTCTACACATGATGTAACTATGATTAACAAACCTGAATCTACCCTCCTCACTGCTGGTGGCCGAATCACCTGTAAGCGCTGTCAGGCGCAATCCTCACGCACAAAACTTCAGTGTAGTAACCCTGCCCTGAGTGGGAAAAGAGTCTGTAAGTGGCACGGAGGCTTGTCAACTGGCCCTAAAACAGCTACCGGAATCGAACGCATCAGGCAAGCTCAACTCAAGCACGGAGAGCGTACTAAAGAAGCAATAGAAGAAAACCGCAGAATGAGTGCAAAATTACTGTATTTGAGGGACATAGGAGACCATATCGGCATGTTCTATGGCGGGCATACTAGGGGTAGAAAGCCGACTGGGTATGTCAAGCTGAATATGAACGACCCGGATCAATTGAGATACGCTTTGTTGCAAATCTTGAAATAAGGTCACAATTTAACTAAATAAGTTGCGTTTAATCGTTCAATTTACCACTGGATTCTTTTGTACACCAGCATTGCTTGTAACTCCAATAATCTTGCCCTTTAGGGTATAGACCACCATGCAGGTTGCAACGTCCACTAAGCATTCAATGTTTCTGACCTAAATAACAAGTTTGAGTTTTAGCGTTACAAAGTATATTTAAATTTCAACAATCATATTTTTATTAGAGATCATAAGTATCCGGTTAAAAACCTAGCAAAATCAATTGCTTAGGATCGCCCCCATAATCGTAATCGTGAAACGCAGAATAAATTATAAATATGCATCCATCGACAAAATTTGCATGCTCAGAAAAAAGCACTCTCAACTTTACGCTATAAAATATAGGTATGAAAAAATTTACATCTATTGACCTATTCGCTGGAGTAGGCGGCATAAGCTTGGGTTTAAAAAATGCCGGTTTTGAAATTCTTTTTGCAAATGAGTTTGATCTTGAGGCCGGCACTTCATTTCAGAAAAATTTTCCCAATGCAAATGTAGTGATAGACGATATTAGAAAAATAGATTTAAACAAGCTATCCAGTCAATTCTCTGTAAAAAAAGATGTTGACTTAATTGTGGGTGGCCCACCATGCCAGGGATTTAGTATGGCAAATAGAAAGAGAATTGAAAACGACGAGAGAAATTTACTTTTTTTAGAATTCGTTCGATTCGTTAATTTTTTTCAACCAAAATGTTTTTTAATCGAAAATGTACTTGGAATGAAGTCCGAGAATGTCGGCCAAGATAGCAACGAATCTAAAGTTATGGATTCAATGCGTGAATATTTTCATAATCTAGGCTACGCAATAAGTTTTAAAACTTTTAAATCGGAAGAGCATGGAGTCCCACAAATACGGAGACGAGTCATAGTAATTGGGACAAGATTGGAATCAAAAAAACAGCAATTATTAAGGGGTGAAATAGGAAATTTAGAGAAGACTTGCTACTCAAAAGATGAGTTAGTCCAACAAAATGAAAGCAATATTCAAAACTCACTGTTTGAATTTGAAACAGAATTCCTATCTCCACCAACAGTCTGGGATGCGATTTCTGATCTACCTAGATTAAAAGCTGGAGAAATAAAAGAAGAATACCTATCTGAACCCCAAAATGAGTATCAGAAACTGATGAGAGATGGAAATCCTTCGCTTTTAAATCATGCGGCAACTCCACATTCACCTGATGTAGTGAAAAGAATCAAATTAATTAAACCAGGGCAAAATTTTCAATCGCTACCTGAGGAATTAAAGACTAAATCTCATCACTCTGGAGCTTGGGGCCGTCTTGAAAAAAACTCACTATGCCCAACGATAACAACTAGGTTTGATACGCCAAGCACAGGTAGGGTAATCCATCCAATCGATAATCGAACACTATCAGTCAGGGAAGCAGCACGAATCCAAAGTTTTCCAGATAGCTTTACTTTTGAGGGATCTAGAACTTCCCAAGGAAAACAGGTAGGAAATTCTGTTCCACCACTAGTAGCTCAAAGCATCGGGAAAATGTTTATTAAAGACTTTTTAACTTAACTTTTTTCCATGTCAACCTTAGATACAGCCAACCAAACTAATAGCTCTACCTCTTCCATACTTATTGGCGGTAGTGGCGCTGGTGTTTGAATTGGCTCTAAGCCACTAGAATTTATCTTATCGATTAAATATTTTGCTTTATCGACTTTAGAGAAATCCTCATCAAACCATTTTCGAAGTAAAGCCTCATCTCGTCTTGGCCATGGAGACTCAAGGATATCTAAAGCCCTGTGAATTTTTTCTTTTTCAAAATCCTGAGGCAGGTTTTCTCTTATGAATGCGGCTATTTTTTGATTTAACGGTCTCACCTTAGGCTGTAAATTAGCAGGGTCAGTCTCATGCATCCAACTCTCCCACACATTGTGTTTCACAACTTCCCAAAAGTCATATACATTATTTACAGCGATATCTGGTAGAAGTATTGGAGTATCCCGAGTTGATTCAATAATTCTCAAACAAGTTCCAACCTCACTTATGATCGCATGTTCATTTTGATTGGTATTAATTAGCTGCCAATCCAAACTACTGTGTATGAATCTTAGATAGGTTCTCTCGCCAATTTTTACACAAAAGAAAAAGCCCTGATATTTCGACGAGGATATGCCACTACCTGACTTCCAAGGAATATTAATAATAGTATCTCTATCAATTTCAATAGCCTTTCTAAGGGTCTGACGATATTCTTCCCCGCTTTGGGAGGAGCTAATTGTGCCCCCACGCTCATAAATACCTGAATCTTCATTTAATAATCTTTCAATCTCTTCTCTAGTTTCAGAAAACACATGCTGAGAACTAGATTCGTTATCAAGGGGTGACACTACGCCAACAGAAGCGGCCGCCATTGCCAACTTACTAAGTATTCTCCCTTCTAAATTTAGAAGCTCATCTAGCCTATCAACAGGAAATATTGTTCTCATAAACACTTTATTATGAGTGCTACCAATCCTATCAATTCGGCCGTGTCTCTGAACTAACCTCATAGGATTCCAAGGCATATCGTAATTAATAATATGTCGACACTGCTGTAAATTGACACCCTCTGCCAGTACATCTGTTGATACAAGGATGTCTATTAAGTCCTCCTGCCTTGAAGATCCAGACGAGATTGGCGCAAATTGCTCAACAGCTATATTTCGCTTTAAATCATCATCTGAATTTGTTCCAGAGACAGATGCAATCCTATTCTTATAGGTCGATAGCTTTGAATTTCTTTCAAATTCTTGAATTAAAAAATCTCTGATCAAACCAACAGTATCGGAATAATAAGAAAAGATTAATACTTTTCTTTTTTGAATTTCTCCTATTAAGTCGACAGACTCTTCCTTTGCCTCCTTAGCAATAAACTCTAACTCTTTAACTAAGGCTTTAAGTTTTGGATCATTCTCAGGTGCAATATTTTTAAGCTTTTTTTCTATTTTTTTTAAAGTTTTAAGATCCGCAGAGAGATCGCTCAATAACTCTGTTTTTTTATATTCCACTACTGGATTAGTATTTTCACTATTTTCAAGAACTTCTTCAAATTCATCATCGTCATTAACTGAGAATTCATCAAGGAAGCCAGATGAAATTACATATCCAAGATCGATTGCCTTAGTAAATTTTTCATATTGACTAATTAGTCGAGAAATTGTTTTCCGAAACGCCTCTCCAGAGGATTCAAACCTTTTAAGCAGACCACTCCTAATTAAACCCACAGCCGCACCAGCTCTTCTCCTCTCTTCCTCATCTATATTGATTCGATATGTTTCTGTTTTATATCTAGCAAAAGTTAATTGATCTTCTGAATCAGGATCAAGAGCTTTTTCAATAAGATCAAATAAGTCAGGATAAGACTCATCAAGGTCATACCTCATTGTTATTGCATATGGCTCAGGAAAAACAATAGGAACCATTTCACCAGCAGAGTTACGAATGTAATCATTTGGATAATGCTTTTTTACAAACTGTCGAGTTCTTTTAACTGTAGTTGCATCAATAACTGGGTATAGTAGGTCGGGTGAAAGATTAGCAGGGTCATATCGCATCGCCTCCTCAAATCTACCTCTTATTGAAATAATTCCTTTATTAGCCAAAAATGAATCTTGTTTAAGAAAAAATCTTGTCAAATGGTAAAGATCCCATAGTGAATTATTTACCGGTGTTGCTGTTAACATTAATACGTCTTTGCGCCGACCATACAATAAGGTTCTTAATGCCCCTGCTCTGTGGGGGGCGTCCGGATTCCTATAGTTATGAGCCTCATCGATAATTACGAGTTGATACTCATCTAACAATCGATCTATATGTCTCTGATTTGCATTTGGACGACGAGCATCTTTTAGTTGCTCTTCATTTGCAAGTTGCTCAAAGGATAAAACTTCAAGATGCAATTGGTAATCAGACTTAAATTTTTTCCATGTACTATCACGAAGAGACGCGGGACAAATTAAAAGAACTCTCTGCCTTCTCTCCATATAACGGGTCAATATTTCACCCGCAATAAATGTCTTCCCAAGCCCAACTTCATCTGCGACTATAACCCCTCCACACTCATCAATTAGCCTGATTGCCCTTTCCACTCCATGCTTTTGAAAACTTGTCAAAGGTAAATTTTTATCATTGGTAGAGTCTTTCTCTACCTCATCGCCATAAAGCTCCCAGAGCACTCGAAGAAAAATTTCGAAAGGCAAACGTGGTTTAAATAATTCTTCGAATAGTGAAACCAAATCAAATTCTTCAGCTTCATCCCAAAGTGAATCAAACCAATCTATCGCCTCTTGGATGACCTCTCCATCTTGCCTTGTCATATTAAGCTCACGATTAAGTCCTAGTCCTGCTGAAGTGAGATTTGACGAACCCACAATAACTGAGTTTTGAGAACTACCAACAGATGAATTTGATAATATGTATGCTTTGGCATGCATAAATGCTCTCTCATATCTTCGGACCGCAATATTGCCATTATTAAGAGCCTCAACCATTAATCTAATTGAAGTAGATGTTGCTCTATTAAACGGAAAGTGATCACGCTCTTCTTTAATGAATTTGATCTGTGCCTTTAATTTTTCTTTAAGCTGTCTATTTGCATATGCATCCCTAGTTTCATCAAGTCTTTTATGCCGTATTTCAGATGTTTCAAGCATATCAGCGCCAAGCAACAAATGAACTTTTTTAATATCTTTAAGTGAATCGATTATTTTTACAAATCCGGCCGGACTAAAATAGGCACTAGCAATTCGAGCTTCTGAACCGTCATTTTTTTTCGATTCGTTAAAAATAGTGCTTAGTACACCTGATAATTTTTTATCAACATTATCGATAAGATTAGGTATGTTAGTCATTTAGCTCTTCGTATTTCTTGATGACGGAATTTAGTTCAATATTGAAGTCCCAACCTTCATGAAAAGTTTGGTACAAAGTGGTTATATCCTTCTTACTTAGTCCATATAGCTTGGCAACCAATGCCTCGAGCTCATAAATCAAATCGCCTTTTTTTTCATCGGAGATTGGACCATATTCAACTCCAGTTTTACTTGCCCAATCGGCATACCTTTTATCTACAGAGGCCAGCCTAGAGCTCAGCTTTACTATTCTCTTCCACAAACGAGAGTCTCGATTTGGCCTTGGAATAGGTAGAGGCTCAACAATGTATAGATTTACATTAGCCTCGACAAACCTTCTGATATACCAATCTAATGTTCTGGATGACAAGATTCCTAAAATATACGCTTGATCTTTTTCATCTCCTTCAGCTAAATCTACGTACTGTGCTGACTCATAAGAAAAGATATTAGGAGGCACTAAAGCCACTCTCATAGTTCTTGAATCGGTAGCTCTGGATACTTTTCGAAATAATATCCTAGGTTTCTCACAAAATGCATAATGCTCTTTTTTTCTATCATTACTAACCTGAGTCTTAAGTGTTGGCAGTAATTTTTTTGGATTACCCCATGCATGATACTCATTTGTATCAGGTTTCCATATATCAAATGAACTTCCAGAATAGATAGGCCAATATCCTTTCGGACAAGATTCCGAAGTTAAATCAAACTTATCCTTATCTGATGACTTGAATTCTGAACCTAATTTAATTTTCCAAGAACCATCCTTTGAAAGATTTAACGGTGGAGACTTTCTGATCTTTAAAAAAAGGTCAATACATGAAGATGTTGGAAATATAGGAATCGAACAACTTGGTGTCCATGTACGCAAATCTGAAATCTCAATTCTTGCAAAGTCATTCTTACTAGAATCGAACGCTTTTTTATTTGTAAATGGCCCGGAGAGGTATAAATGACCAGAGCCTTTCTTGACACGCGAGAAATTTACAAGACTCACTGTGTAACGAGGCTCCATATCAAAAACCCACCTACCAGTATTTACTAGGGTTGTAATTTTTAGATCGTCTGTTTTTTCAAATAATGCTGTTCTAAAGCCTTGGGAGCCTAGTGCGTTAAATACTGACCGCGGAAGAACTAAGCCCGCTTTACCACCCTCATCCGAAATACATTTCCAAAATCTCCAGGAAAAGGCTTTATATAAATCTGGCTCTGCAGCATTAAGCCCAGGGAAATCTCCAGAAAGTATAGCTTTCCTAATCTTTCTTGTTTCCTCTACCTCTACTGCTAAATTTGCAACCAAATCTGGTCGCTGTACATATAGCTCAGATTTTTTCTGCTCAAATTTTCTAGGTGAGAGGGCTCGCATACCTGGAAAGTGCCTAGCCCAGAATTTTTGCTCCTCAACTTTTATGGCTTCCCATGAAGGATTTCCTAAAATCACATCAAATCCCGCCCTATCTCTTATAAACACCTCTGGAAAGGCAATAGGAAAATGGAATGCTTTTAACCCTTTTAAACTTTCTACGGAGAGTTTATGAGCCTTACTCTCAAAAATTGTATGCCTTCTACTCTCCCAATCTTCAAATGGAAAAGCATTAACAAGAGGCTCATCACTGATATTTTTAGCAGTTATTAAATCACATAATGCCTTTGTTTCTTTTATGGCATTTTGTGATTTCTCAAGAAGGATTCTTCCACTCTCAACATCTTTAATTGTAGAGTCTGAAATCTTTGCAATTTTTGCCAGTGATTCTCTAGCACTACCTAGCAGACTCTCTATATCAATCGAAAATAAACTACCTTCAATTTCTGAAAATATACTTTTGATTTCTTGTAAATTACCAACTCCTACTAGAGCATTACCATTAACTATATTATGGTCAACAAGAGAAAGTGGGAGACCAGGAACAAACGAATGAATCCAGATAGATAATCTGACTAGTTGAACGGCTAAAGGATTGATGTCCACTCCGTAAATACATCTTTTTGCAATTAATCTGCGCAGTAATTGTCCATCTTCAATGCTTACTTGCTCATAATATTCTTTTAGCTGAGTATTTGCAGCTAATCTAAGATCATTTAGTTCCTTAATTACTCCAGGCAATCTTCTAGTTTGAAGTTCTTGAGTAAACCTCTTCTCAATGCGGTCAATTGCAGCAACAAGGAAGTGTCCCGAACCCATCGCAATGTCCGCAACCCTAAAATCAAAGAATTGCTCAGCTGCATCTACATCCTCTAATTTATTTAACCTACCAAAGTGCTCATCCAATGCAGGCTCTAGTGACCCATCCAATAAATGCTCAACAGCAAAGTCAGGGGTATAGTAGCTTCCACTAGATTTTCTAGCTCCAGATTTATCATGAAGATATATTTCATTTTTATTGATTGCCACAATATCTGATTTATTGGCAGGTAGATAATGCCCTTGATCATCAATTGTTAAGTTTTGCTCGGCAATTGATAGTTCGGACTGGAGCAATCCTTCATAAATTGTGCCAAATTCTCTGACACTCAAACTTCTAAAGTCAACAGGACCCAGCTGACCTTCATCCGCATCAGTTAAGAGTAAGGAAATTAATGCAGGCTCAAAATACTCATTATCGATTTTAATTTTTGATAATTGATAACCTGCAGCAGATATTAATTTTTCATCAGAGAAAATTGTCCCCGCGTAAGCAGGAATACCCCACTCTCTATTTCCTTTATTTACAGATGAAAATAATTGATAAACTTCACTCCAGTGATGGGTACCTGTAGGTTCTTTTTTATTGTGAGATGCTGCCTCAAGCAGTTCTTGCGCCTTTTGTTTTAAAGATCTCCTTCTATAATTTTCATTTGATTTATAGGGGAGCAAATCTCTATCTTCTGCGTAGGCTACGAAAAGTAATCTAAACAACACAATAAGCGCCATCTCATATGTCAGCTCGATATCTTGTGATGTTGGAACTATTTTGAAATTTCTTGCCTTATTAATTCCGATTGCTAGATTTGGGACAACAAAATCATATATACGCTCTCTTAATTTCTCTGCTAAATTGCCAGCGAATCTAGCAGAACCATCAATAAGCTCTGAAACTGAACCATCTTGAGATAAAGCATCCGCAGAAAACAATAACCATAGATAATGAATATCCTCTTCGGAAAGCAAAGTGGTTTGGCACTCAATATATGTTTCAGTTCTTCCTCTTTTGCTTACCCCGATATTTTGAGTAGAGTAAAGTCGAACCTTATTACCTTGTACAAAAATCACCCACGAAAGTTGTTCTTTGTCAGCCTTAGTAAGTGCATAAGAAACTGGGGATAAATTATTAAACCTCTCAGCTCCTGCATCCTCTATTTCATCATCCTGCAACATCACAGCCAATGCAGTTCTCTTGTCACCGGATCGAAGCAGGTTTGTTAAGTTATCAATTTTCTCAATCGTATATCCGAGGCCACTTAATAATTCAGCGCCAGATTTATCAATTATTTGTTTAGAATATTTTTTTGCTGCCTCCTTATCATTACGGATTGATATTTCTTTTTTTAAGGCATGCAGTGCAAATAATCCTTGATTTGAAATTCCAGGTAGATCGGTACTTAATGATGGTAAGGAGTCTGATAAGAGCCTAATTGCACCATGACGATCACTCTTAGATAGAGCCTCTCTTGCCAATCTTTCAGCTTGAGAAAGATCATGAATAAAAAATACTGGCGGCTGCTCACCTATAGGACCACAAATTGCAATTTCTTCATCATGAACCACTATTACAAGTAAAGGGGATGATCTCCCACCCTTTCTTTCTGACCAGACTTTTGATACGCTTGTATTAGACAATTTTATATTTGACGTATACAAAGCAACCTCAATAGGGTTGACGCCTTTACCGATGTAGAGTCCGACTGGTGAAATCCCATTATGGATTTGCTGCTTAAGTGGCCTAGGAACTATATCGCTTAAAAATTTCAAATTCATTATTGAGTATCACCTTTTAATCGCTATTGGTATTCAATTGGGGGGTAATTAAATTAGAATATTTTCATTAATTCCGCTGAAACTCTTAGTCAATTTATCAAAAGAATTATTTAAAATGAAGTTAAATCATGCTTAACATTCAAATTTTGACCTAATGATTCTTTGACACAAATATAAAGAATCAAATCGCCCGTACCTGAAAGTTATCTGCTGGAAAGGTTTTTGATGACATTTATTTGACTTATAGGTTTGTGATATTGATTTGTAGGCATATTTTTTACCTTCTTTTTTACATTTTATAAATACAGTAAATAATTCTTAGGTCTTAATCATAAAAATAAAAAGGTTATTTATTTTCTATTCGTTTGAGCAAAAAATTATGTATGGGTGAGAGTATGGTACCAATTCAAAATTTGGGGGGTGGGGGTACAGTGGGGTCAAGGCAGGCAGAAATTTGAAAAGAGTAGGGAATGTGTAAACGTTTGCACATGATTAGCTAAATGATCTTTGCTCTTTGTTTAAACCCTAGCAAAACAAACCGCGGGTACCAATGCGGGTACCAAAATATAAGAATAGAAGTTAGCACTTCTAACTATATGATTTATATAAGTATTATTTTGTATATTGGCGGAAACGAAGGGATTCGAACCCTTGATGGAGCTCATCACCCCATACTCCCTTAGCAGGGGAGCACCTTCGGCCTCTCGGTCACGTTTCCTGTTAGTTGAATTATGCCTGAACTTGGTCCAAGTCAAACGCTTTATGCAGCGCTCTGACGGCTAATTCCATGTATTTTTCATCAATTACCACAGAAGTTTTGATCTCACTGGTGGAAATCATCTGAATATTGATACCTTCTTCGCTCAGAGTTCTGAACATTTTGCTTGCAATACCAACGTGGGAACGCATTCCGATTCCAACAATTGATACTTTACAGATTTTTGTATCACCTAAAACCTCAGCCGATCCAAGGTTTGGCAACACTTTTGCATTTAGAAGGTCAATAGCGCGAGCGTAATCGTTCCTGTGTACTGTAAAGCTGAAATCTGTACGACCATCCTTGCCTATATTTTGGATAATCATGTCAACTTCTATGTTTCCATCAGCAACAGCACCTAAGATCTGGTAAGCAATACCTGGTTTATCAGGAACCCCGATGATTGAGATCTTGGCTTCATCACGGTTAAATGCTATTCCAGAGACGACGGCTTGTTCCATTTGTGTATCTTCCTCAAAAGTAATTAAAGTGCCGGATTTGGCCTCTTCATTAATATCTATATCCCACGGTGTAAAACTTGACAGCACTCGAAGGGGCACTTTGTACTTTCCTGCAAATTCAACCGATCTGATCTGCAAAACCTTGCTTCCCAAAGACGCCATTTCAAGCATCTCCTCAAAGCAAACTGTTTTAAGGCGCTTTGCCTCAGGTACCACCCTGGGGTCGGTGGTGTATACACCGTCCACATCGGTGTAAATCAAGCATTCATCTGCTTTGAGTGCCGCCGCCACGGCCACTGCAGATGTGTCGGATCCGCCTCTACCAAGAGTTGTGATATTGCTCGCTTCATCAACACCTTGAAACCCGGTGATGATGACGACTTTACCTTCTTTTAAGTCGGTTCTTACTTTGTCATCTTCAATAGACTCAATCCTGGCTTTTGTAAATGCACTGTTAGTTCGAATCGGAACCTGCCAACCTGCATAACTAATAGACTCCATGCCCTCGGCCTGCAATGCAATTGCTAAAAGAGCAGAAGATGCTTGTTCACCCGTTGAGGCCAACATATCTAGCTCACGCATGTAAGCGTTACTCTCTTTAGCAGGTGCTAACTCTTTAGCTAAGCCCAGAAGTCGGTTCGTCTCCCCGCTCATTGCAGATGGAACTACCACCAATTGGTGACCCGCCCGTGCCCACTTCGCAACCCGCTTAGCGACATTTTTGATTCGCTCGGGAGACCCCATCGAGGTCCCCCCGTATTTATGAACTATGAGTGCCATTTAAAAGTGCCAATATATTTTTATCGATTTATTTTCGCTCTAAGACTCGTACCAAAGACTCGCTCAGAAAAACCGTCTATTGTAGCAATTCAGACCACATTAGATTCGTCCCCTCTCTAAATACGAATCCTCGCCCAAGTTTTAATTCAATTTTGTGACCTCTGGTAGTGCATCGCTCGATTTGGGAAAGCAATTCATTCATCTGCGAATTGCTGGCGCTGGTGCCCAGGCTTTTGAACCAGTACCTAAGTAAGTTTGCGCTTCTGGCTCGACTTAGCGTTTGTAAACTTTTGATTTCTGGAGGGGCTCCAGTGACCAAAACATCTTGCGCAGCCAATTCGTCTAGTAATTCTTGCGCCTGGGCTGCGTGACTGGCACTTCTTGCAAATGTCTCCCTAAATGAGGGAAATGCATTCGAGAGGGCTGGAATAATACCTGCTCTAATTTTATTCCTCGTGAACTGTGTATCTTTGTTGGTTGGGTCTTCAATCCAATTGACTCCTTTACTTTGCAACCAGTCCCGAATCTCTTGAGCACTGAGAGTTAAAAAAGGTCTGAAATAGCTCACTCCCATCCGCTCAAAGTGAGGTGCCATGCTGGATAAGCCGGGCAAGCCTGCACCTCTAGATAAAGCCAAAATAAGTGTCTCCACTTGGTCATCTGCGTGCTGTCCAAGTAAAACACTTTTTACATCTCCGCCCCAAATATCGTGTACGACCCTAGCAAATGCTTTGTACCTTGCTGTGCGGGCAGCGTCCTCTGGGCTCTCCCCAGAGAGGTGCGCTGCCTGAGCGTACTCAATATGAAGGGGGACACCATACTTCTCACATATGAGAGAACAATGCTGCGCAAACGAATCCGCCGCCGCCTGAAGTCCGTGGTGAATATGGATGGCTCGAACCCGTGGAGACTCACCCGCAGTGTTTGGCCATTTGGAGACGCACGCAAGTAACAAAGCAGTTGAATCGGCGCCCCCGCTAAAAGCAACTGCAAGCGGCAGCTGAGGCTTGGGAGTGAAGTGATCTAGATCAAATGGGTCTATCTTTTTTTTCATAACAAATACAACCCAACAGCCTCTTAAAGCTTAGTCAACTCTAAATCACGGTGAAAAATCGTGATTAAATCTTAACGATTTAAGCCCCGGACTCTACCTTTGTATCGCTGTAACGTCCGTAGCTTTGCAGCCTGTCATAGCGTTTGTCTAGCAATTCTTTAATCTTTAAATCGCTAACCTGACGCAGTGCATCGTTTAAACCGCGTTTAAGTTGGGTAGCAATTTGTTTAACATCCCGGTGAGCCCCACCTACTGGCTCATTGACTATTTTGTCTATGAGTCCTAATGCTTTTAAGCGGTGGGCAGTGATCCCCAGGGACTCAGCAGCGTCACTAGCTTTGTCAGACGTTTTCCATAAAATAGAGGCACAACCTTCTGGGCTGATCACAGAGTAGATTGAAAATTGCAGCATCAAAACTTGATCAGCTACGCTGATTGCAAGTGCCCCGCCAGAGCCTCCTTCACCGATGATGGTCGTGATGATCGGCACTTCGAGTTGAGCCATCTCGAAAATGTTGCGACCAATCGCCTCACTTTGTCCCCTCTCCTCAGCATCAATGCCGGGATATGCGCCTGGGGTATCGACAAATGTAAAAACAGGTAAGCGAAATTTTTCTGCTGTTTTCATCAACCTCAGCGCTTTTCGGTATCCCTCGGGACGAGTCATTCCAAAGTTACGAGCGGCTCGTTCCTTGGTGTCTCTCCCTTTTTGATGTCCCAGCACCATACAAGGTGTGCCGTTAAAACGGGCCAACCCACCAACGATACTCAAGTCATCGGCAAAATGACGGTCGCCGTGCAATTCTTGAAAGTCGGTAAAAATCTCCCGCACATAGTCAAGCGTGTAAGGACGCTCAGGGTGGCGAGCGATTTTAGTGATCTGCCAGGGAGTTAAATCACTGTAAATATCTTTGGTGAGTTGTTGGCTCTTTTTGGTCAGCTGCTCTATCTCGTCAGAGATATCAACGGCGGATTCACTTTGGACATATCTCAGCTCTTCAATCTTGCCTTCTAATTCAGCAATTGAGGACTCAAAGTCTAGAAACGTCTTTTTACTCAAACAATACTCCTGCCTAAAAGGCTAAAAGGCCTAAATAGCCGACAGTTTCAATTATCTCCTAAAGAAGGACACATCAGGGACTAAATATTAACTCTTAATGATTAAAATTTAACTCAACCCTAGTATTCAACGGGCTCGGGGTCTAGGGATCTCCAGATGTACCAAGTGGCAACACTGCAATAAGGAGCCCAAGGTGCAGCTACTTCTCTGGCCTCGCTTCGACTCACGGACTCACCCGAGAAGTAATTTTTACTGATCCCGTTAATCAACCCAACATCATCCAGGGGCAATACATTGGGCCTCATGAGGTGAAATATGAGTAACATTTCTGCAGTCCATCTGCCTATACCCCTTATGGCAATCAATTCTGCAATGATCTCCTCATCTGTCATATCCTCCCAGTCCTTAACATGCACGCCGCCGCTCGAAAAATGAACTGCTAGATCAACTAGATACTCGACCTTACGGGCTGATAAACCTGCTGCACGCATTTCATCAACGTTCATCTTTAAGATGTTGGCTGGTGTAAGTTTCTTGGTGAGAAGAATAAAGCGGTCCCAAACTGTTTGAGCCGCTTTGACCGATATTTGCTGTCCAACGATGCTCCTTGCCAAAGTTATAAATGCGTCTCCCCTAGACTGCAAACATGCATCTCCAAACTGGGGAATGAGCCTGCGCATGACTCTGTCTTTTTTGGAAAGATGTTTACAAGCAGCCTCCCAATAATCGGGGGTCACAATGATGGGTTGATCGACTTTAGGTTTGGAGTTAACCATTTACACTCTCTCCCACTGTGTGCCTTGGGGGGAGTCTTTTAAGACAATTCCTTGAGAAAGTAGATCAGCCCTTATTTTATCGGCAAGTGCAAAATCTTTGTTTTTCTTGGCCTGTGCACGTGCTTCAATTTGAGTCTGAATTTCTTCACCACTCATGCCACCCTCATTTGATCCGGCATCGCTTTGTAAGAACTCGGTCGGATCTCTTTGAAGTAGACCTAAAATTTTACCTAGCTGTCGCATCAAATGAGCGAGTGCGAGGTCTTTGGTTTTATTGAGTTCACCTGCCAAGTCAAATAATACAGAGACGGCCTCTGGTGTGGCAAAGTCCTCATCCATCGCTGCCTTGAACCTTGCAGCGTAGGGGTTTGACCAATCGACTTTAGATCCAACTCCTTCACCAACATCACTCACACTATTCAAATCACCATGATCGACCAAAGACAGTGCAGTGTACAAACGGCGAAGCGCTCCTTTTGCATCATCCAGATGAACGTTGCTGTAATTGAGAGGGGAACGGTAATGCGACCTAGCCACAAAGAAGCGAACGGTCTCAGGGTCATAGAGTTTTAATACATCTCGTATCGTGAAGAAATTCCCTAAACTCTTTGACATTTTTTCGTTGTCAACATTGATGAAACCATTGTGCATCCAGTATTTTGCAAATTCAGGATTTTTATGGCCATGGTCCTCACTGT
>Ga0164297_10002111_pt1 | contig 20034 bp, 16 predicted proteins | sample GEODES058metaG_FD_113539 | JGI IMG/M metagenome (GOLD analysis project Ga0164297, IMG submission 113539) | Dystrophic lake water microbial communities from Trout Bog Lake, Wisconsin, USA - GEODES058 metaG | ecosystem: Environmental > Aquatic > Freshwater > Lake | place: USA: Trout Bog Lake... | reverse complement strand
GATGATATTTATTATTGGAGTGAGTTGAATAAGATCATCAACTTATATTGTCAGTTGAAAAAAATATGTCCTGAATTAGATTCTATTAATATCGGTGGTGGCTTTCCAATTAAACATTCGCTGGGCTTTGAATATGATTATCAATTCATGATCAATGAAATTGTTGGTAATATTAAAAAGTCCTGTAAGAAAGCAAAAGTGCCCATGCCGAACATTTACACAGAGTTTGGAAGTTTTACAGTGGGAGAGAGCATGGCGCATATTTACAGTGTAACCGGACAAAAAAATCAGAACGACAGAGAGTGCTGGTACATGATAGATTCCTCATTCATTACTACATTACCTGATACTTGGGGTATTGGAGAAAAGTTTTTGATGTTGCCCATTAATAAATGGGAAAATGAATATCACCGAGTGGTATTAGGTGGTATCACTTGCGATAGTCATGATTATTACGATAGTGAGGAACACATTAATGAAGTGTTTCTTCCTAAACTAAAGAGCATTAATGAAAGTACGGATGCTGCTATTAATAAAGAACCTTTATATGTTGGATTCTTTCACACCGGTGCGTATCAAGATCAGATAAGCGGATATGGTGGTATCAAACATTGTTTAATTCCATCACCCAAACATGTTATCATTGAATATGATAAGAATGGTAAACTGATTGATTGGTTATATGCAAAAGAACAATCAGCACAAAGCATGTTGAAAATACTAGGATACTTAAGATAATTTCTCCTCTTTTATTACTTCTGAAATTAAAACGGGTTTAAAACGATTAGGGTAAAATTAAAAACACCTTTAATCGAATTAAAAGAACCTTTAATTGATGCTGCATAATTTTTTGATACAAATATGCAATCTACTTTAGTGGAACAATATCCAAATGCGCTGAATTAAAAATTCAGACATCCTATTAAAAAACCGAATATTAAAATCCTTTGTCCATGGTATCCAATATCCAGTATAACTGTGTGCTGAAGTTAGCAACACAGTTATTTCAAGCAGGTGCTATGAAAACGAATAATTTCGGCACCGTAACACAATCCGTACCACCTTCTTTAATAAAGCAGCTCGTTCATGATGCCAATAAGGCTAATGAACGGGCTGTTTGCATATATGTGTCTAATATCCAACCAAAATCCTAAAGTCCAATTCCATGAAAAAATCCTACAAAATCCTTGAAAAGATGGTGCTATTCTTAGCACTATTGATCGGGCTCTCGTTTAATGGCTTTGCACAAACAGGGAATTTTAATGTTACATCGTCCGGAAATGATTACAATAATTATTTTACTTTGAATGCATCCTTTTCTGTAAATGCAAATGCTCAATGTATTCAGGGAAATAATTTTGCTTTCACCAATACATCTTCATCGGGTAGTGGTGTTACTTACAATTGGGATTTTGGTGATGGAACAACATCATCTGATGCCAATCCATCTCATTCATTTAATCAGGCAGGTAATTTTAAAATTCATTTGGATGTAAGGAGCGGAAGCGATTATGCATTTAGTGAACTGTTTATTAATGTAATGCCAAAACCTGCAGTTGATTATAAAATATTGACAGGCACGTTAAATGGACAGAGTTTTACTTTTATCAGTACATCCACCATACAAAGTGGTTCCATGTATTATTGGTGGGATCTGGGTAATGGAGATCAATCAACATTAGTGAACCCAACAGAAACTTATGCCAACTCAGGAAACTATCATGTGAAATTGGTAGTGACAAGTGATTTTGGTTGTAAGGATAGTATATCAAAAGTAATTTCTTATAATACAAATTGTATAATACCAACTGCAGCTTATACAGTTAATTCTGCCACTCAATGTAAAAACAATAATCAATTTGTTTTTAATAACCAATCAAATGCTAGTAGCGGTTCATTAAGTTATACATGGGATTTTGGAGATGGTACTACCTCAACTGCCACTAATCCTACTAAATCATTTACACAAACAGGAACTTATACTGTTACATTAACTGCAGTAAATGGTAATTCTCCCGGATGTAATGCAGTAACTTCGCAAACCATTAATGTAGTTGGATCTAATGCTGCATTTGTGGCCAATCCTGTTTCATTACAATGTCAGGCAGGCAATAGTTTTACCATGACAAATGAATCATCTTCTAATAGCAGTTCATTATTTTATCAATGGGATTTAGGAGATGGTACTACTTCAACAGAAACTAATCCGGTTAAATCATATAATAATCCAGGAACTTACACTATCAAATTAATTGCTAATACAACGGGCGCAAGTGGTTGCCCGGATACGATTACGCATACTGTAACTGTATATCCTTCACCTGTTGCAAATTTTAATGTGAATCAGGAAACGCAATGTAAGAAGAGCAGTCAATTTACTTTCACTAATGAATCAACAGTAAGCGCAGGTTCATTACATTATGTTTGGGATTTTGGTGATGGCACAACTGCAGGAGATCAAAATCCGAATAAAGTATATGGCACAGCAGGAACTTATACTGTAATACTTCAAGCCATCAATAATACCAATGGTGGATGTATATCAACATATTCTAAAACTGTTACTGTTGGTGGATTGCAGGCTGCATTTGTTCCTAATCCTGTTTCCATACAATGTTTTAAGAACAATAGTTTCACCATGACCAATGAATCATCCAGTGGTGGCGGAGGTTCTTTATATTATGTTTGGAATTTAGGAAATGGTACAACGAGTACAGAAACAAATCCTGTTGTGTCGTATGCTGAAACAGGAACGTACAATGTAACATTGGTTGCAAAACTTACCAACTCTACTTGTACCGATACCATTACCCGGCCTGTACATATTTATGCATCACCAAGTGCAGGTTTCTATACAAATTTGGTAAGTAGTACAAATTCAACAAGTACAATTCATTTCACTAATACATCATCTACATCTAATGGAACATTACATTACAATTGGTATTTTGGTGATGGTAATAATTCAACATCAGTAGATGATCAGCCAACACATACATATGCAAAGAATACAGATTTCAGAGAAGTTAAATTAATTGCTATTGGAGAAAATAGTTGTACGGATACCTTAATTAGAACTGTTAGTATCGGTAATGGATTATCTTCGGGAATAACGAATGTAAATAATAATGGGAATAGAAGTTCTGCAAGTGATTCAAGTAAAACACGAGATAACAATGCAGTCTTATCAACTTATCCAAATCCATTTGTAAGTAATATTCAATTGAGTGTGAAAGCAACAAATACCAATTTTGTTCAGGTGAGAGTGTATGATACTTATGGACGATTGGTTATTACCAAAACAGAACAAACGCCAACCAATCAGAATTACGGTATATCAATTGCTATCAATAGTTTGGATCATGGAAATTATTTTATTCAAATCATTAATGATAAAGGTTTGGTCATTGGGCATAGCAATGCACTGAAGATTTAGTTGGGTTACAATTATGGGCATAAAAGGGGTTCACTGTGGAGTGACCCCTTTGTTTTTTAATGCATTCAAAAAAGATATTTTTCTATCTTTCATTAAATAAATTAGTATGAATAAAAAAACATTTTTCATTTTAATTTTATTGATTTCTTTTTCAATAAATTCTTATACGCAAAGCCAGATGGATTCAGTAAAGATGGCGATCAATCAATTATTTATTGCTATGAAGAATAGTGATGCGAATCTTTTAAAATTATGTTTTACGGATAGTGCTATCATGCAAACCATCAGTTTTGATAAACAAGAAAACTAATAGTAAAGAATGAAAGTATCACTGTATTTATTGAAACCATCAGCCATTTATCAAAAGATGCAGCAGACGAACGAATTGTATTTGATGTAATAAAATTAGATGGGCCATTAGCAAATGTTTGGACTCCGTATGATTTCTTTTACAATAAACAATATACTCACTGCGGAGTAGATAATTTTGTTTTGGTAAAAGAATCATCGGGTAGTTGGAAGATTCAATACTTGATTGATACCAGAAGAAAGGATGGTTGCAAATTGAATTAAGCTGATGCTGCTCAATTAATATTTTTCTTAGCCAACATTTATCTAATTGTTGTTGTAGCTGAAATGAGATAAATGATAACTATTAAAAAATAAGGAGATGTGTAATAAATGCAATTATTTTTCTACAGACCAAAAAATTTTTATCCATAAAGAAGTCGGTTATTATTTAATAAAAGACAGGTATCACATCAAATCCCTTTAATCTTAATAAATTGAGTATTCCTTTCTGTCCGCCTAAATGGCCTGCACCTACTGCAATAAAAGTACTTTTCATTTTTATTTGTTCAGAAATGATGGGAGCCCAATTATTGTTGCGTTCATTTAACAATATGTCTTCATAATTGCCGAATGTATTGTCTGTCTTTATAAGATCATGCATCACTTCAATATTCTTAGATTGGTATACTTTTATCATTTCTAATAATTCTTTTTTGGATTCATCATAATGCAAAATATTTTTTGATAATTCTTTTGCTTGAATAGCATAAGCAATACTGTCGAATATTTTCATTTGATATTCCAATGTTTCTAATCCAAAAATGGGAAGTGAATCTTTTTTTGCAATATTTTGTAATACAGTCTCTAATCCAGTTGGCATACAGTTAAACATAGAAGGATATAAAAGTGGAATTAATAAATAAGGTTTATATGTTGAAAGAAGATTGAGTGATAATTGTGTTTTTAACTTAAAAATAGAATCGATTGCCGCATAGTCTTTAGTTGTAATAAAATCTTTCAGTTGATGTCCGTCTTTCATAGCAATGGATTGCATTACTTTTTTAGTCATATCCGGATCATCCATTTTTATTTCAAAGTAAATTTGTTTTGAATGATGTATGATCGACCGTAAAGTATCTGGTATATCGATGTCTTTCTCACACAATAAATGAAAAGTTCCAAAAATATAGGAGGGTTGTTTCAAGCCATTGCCACTAATCTTCCATAATAAAGATTGTTGGTTTTGTCCATGTAGTTGGCTTAATAAAAAAAAGAACAGGAATATTAGTAATATATATCTGCGCATTGTTTTAATTATTAGTATTTAAGAAAATAAAAAATATTACAAATAAAAAGCCCTGTATAAAAATACAGGGCTTTGAACCAAAACCAACTGCGTATGAAACTTTTATTATTGAATAGTAATTTGTTTAGCTGCAATTTTTACTTCTTCCTTTTTAGGTAAGTAAAGTTTTAATACCCCATTTTCGTATTTTGCCTGAATGGCATCTGCATTTACTTTTTCATCAATCGAGAAACTTCTTTTAAAGCTTTCAAAACTGAATTCTCTGCGAACAGTTTTGTAATCTTTATTTTCGTTTTCTTCTTTTTTCTCAAACGAAATAGTTAATAATCCATTTTCTACATTGATCTTAAAATCTTCTTTGTTTCTGCCAGGTGCATTTAATTCAATATGATAACCTTCATTGGTTTCATGAATGTTGGAAGGAGCTACTGACCAGTTGCTTACAAAATCCTTACCCCATGTCGCAGGGAAATTGTTTAGTAATTCATCAAACAAATTGTTGATGACTCTTGGGTTGTGTTTTACGATTGTCATAATTTTATTTTTTAGTTTTAATAATTTTAAATCAAATAATCTCAAAGTACATACCATCAGAAATTTTTAAGTCATTGTATCATTAATAGCTTATTCATCAAGACAATATGGCATTTACGATAGCCGAAAAAAGTCATACTGTCTTATTTTATTTACATTAAAGCTATTTTCAATTGCATTAATTTTGTTTCTTAAATAAATATTTATGTATCCAGCAGAAATAGTATTGCCGATGAAGGCAGAGTTAACCGAGAGTGGTTTTGAAGAAATGTTAACCGCAGCAGAAGTGGATAGCACTTTACAAAAGGAAGGAACTACTTTGGTTGTGATCAATTCTGTTTGTGGTTGTGCAGCAGGTGCTTGCAGACCCGGTGTTTTAATGGCTGTTCATAACAGTACAAAAAGACCCGACAGGCTAACAACAACCTTTGCAGGTTTTGATGTTGAAGCAGTAAATAAAGTACGTCAACATTTATTGCCATATCCTCCATCATCACCGGCTATAGCATTGTTTAAAGATGGCCAGTTGGTGAGTATCGTAGAACGTCATCAGATTGAAGGAAGACCGGCTCAAGTCATTGCACAACATCTGATTAACGAATTTGATAAATATTGTAATTAGTTTTTTTGAATAATGGGTTAGTAAGTAAGCCTTGCAATTCTTTGCAGGGCTTTTTGTTAGCAACTCAATCTCGTTAAGTCGTATTTTCTAACTAACATTGCAACCAACAAAAACATACTTGAATGTATCCTAATTTATACTTTGTTTTTAAAGATATTTTTGGAGTAGATTGGACTTGGTTAAAATTGATAAACTCATTTGGGTTTATTGTTGCATTATCATTCATTGCTGCTGCATGGATATTGACGATTGAATTAAGAAGAAAACAATCACAAGGGTTATTGGTTAATACAGAAGAAACGATAATGGTTGGTGCACCTGCTTCTTTCTCAGATTTGCTTACAAATTTTATTTTAGGATTTATTTTCGGCTATAAAATAATTGGTGCATTCATAACGCCTAATGCATTAGATGATCCTCAGGCATTCATCTTATCAGCAAAAGGAAATCTTTTAGCAGGATTGATTGTTGGTGGATTTTTTGCAGGATTAAAATGGTGGGAAAAGAACAAACAAAAATTAGCTAAGCCTGAACAACGGATAATTAGAATTTGGCCGCAGGATAGAGTAGGCGATTTGGTAATTTTTGCAGCTGTATTTGGTTTTTTAGGGGCTAAAATTTTTAATAGTTTAGAAAATTGGGATGACTTTATTAAAGACCCTATTGCAGCATTGATTTCCTTTAGCGGATTAACATTTTATGGAGGATTAATATGTGCTGCATTAGCTATTTATTTTTACGGTAAGAAAAATAAAATTCCATTCGTTCATTTGTGTGATGCCAATGCGCCGGGTTTAATGTTGGCTTATGGTGTGGGCAGATTGGGTTGTCAGTTTAGTGGCGATGGTGATTGGGGAATTTTAAATAGTGCTTTTATTAGCGATCACCAGGGTCATATTATAAAAGCAAGTTCCGATCAGTTTCAACAAGCGTTGAATAATAATGCCGGATTTTTTGCTCAACATTTTGGAAGTTTAGATGCTGTTAGACACATTCGTTTCAATGGTTTTATGGGCTTGCCTAATTGGTTATTTGCATACAATTATCCGCATAATGTAATTAGCGAAGGGGTTCCTTTTACAAACTGCCTAGGGCAATACTGTAACTACTTACCAATTCCCGTTTTTCCAACACCATTTTATGAAGCAGTGATTTGTATATTCTTATTTGTTTTTTTAATAGTAATTAGAAATAGAATTAAGGTTCCGGGAAAAATGTTTGCTGTTTATTTAATATTAAATGGTGTCGAACGATTTTTTATTGAGAAGATACGAGTGAATACTACTTATTCCATATTTGGGTTTCATCCAACACAGGCAGAGATTATTTCAAGTTTATTGATTATTGCGGGAATTATTTTGTTTTGGCATTCTTCAAAATTTGTTAAGTCGTTACAATAAATGTTTTAAGATCTCGTTAAACAAGAATAGATATCCCCGTTGTTTAAAATCCAAAGTTGTTTCCATTATTCGATTTAATTTATCAATTGAATAATGAAAATTAAAAGCAGTAGAAATCTCTACTGTTTTTTTATGAAAGTACTTATTTCTATTTTTAAGTTGCAATCGTTCCTCACTAAGAATTTAATATAGATTTGATAAGTAATTGTTTTTGAAATGATTGTACTTAATCTTGTAAGATTTGCTACTTCGATTTGTACAAAGAGAATATATTTTTTCTTATAATTAATATTATGTTAAATGGCGCACGATTGATTTTCAATGTGTTATAAAAAGAAAAGCCGCCAACGCTTCTATTTAGCGAAGAACTAAGCGGAGATTAACATAAGTTTTCTTATAATAAAGTCAGTGAGTTTTTTAAAAAGGATTTGTAGAGAGCAAGCACTCCGACTATTATAGTAATCAGCCAAGAAAGGACTTCAATTAGTTTCATTTTAAACTATTCTTTTTTGAAGTATAATTTTGAAGAATCAAAAAAAATAAGGCGACAAGCAAATCTATCTATTTTTTTGTCATTGCTATCGCTGCTATTATCAGTGATAGTAATCCTATTATCGCTGAAATCCATGAAATTGTTATAGAATGCCTTGATCTTGTTTTAGTCAAATCATAATCAAATAATTGATTCTGCAATAATTCAACCTCCGCCTGAATTTTTTCAAATTGCAGTCTGTTTATAAAATCACTCTCCTTTTTAGCTACCTTTTGTTCATTTAGATAATCTAAATAGTTTTTGCCCTGAGAATAATACCTTATTCCGCTTGCTGAAATTTTAAAAAGACACAGTGTTCCTTTTTGAAAAGAATGTTCAACAAATGGATTTAGTTTTAATAATGCCTCAAATTTTATTTCGTCTTGTTCGTTATAAGGAAGTCCTATATTTCTAAATAGTTCGTCAATTATAGTAACACCATTTGCCGCACCTTTATACATTAAACTAATAAAGGCGTTTAATTTTTCATCATCGCTATTCCCGCCACTATATTTAGGAGGTTGAGTAATTTTGTTAAGAATTGCCATAAGTGCGAGTATTATTTTTTCGTCGGCTATCGCCTCCGTTTCCTATCCCTTTTTAAAACACATTGAAAACCAATTCCCGCATCGCAGGTTTTTAAGTGCTTCGCTAAAACTTAAAAAACCTGCTACACAAAGCCTAACCAAGTAACATAATATTGAGTTATCATTCATTGAAATATTCTGTTAGTGATGCCTTTCAGGCAAGGGCGGTTTTGCTACATTGCGATTTTAAAAGCTCAACACTTATTCTTCCCTGTTTTAAAATCGCAATGTAGCAAAACCGAAGGAAATTTCAATAACTGATAACTAACTTTTATGTTAAATGTATTTACGGACAATCCTAAAAATAAAAGCCCCACTTTACTTTTAAAGTGAGGCTGCTATTTTTTACATGAGTCTCCCCCGAAACTCATAGCGCTAAAATAATAAGTAAAGTGGTGATTATTAGTCTTTATTGATGGACGGCACATTCTCTTTCTTCTAAAATTTCTTTTATAATGGCACAGGTTTTAAATTGATCGACTCCATAAGCATATACGAAAAATGCTTTTAATTTTTCTGTAGTTTCTTCGGCTAATTTTTCTTTTTGTTTTTTTCTGCTAAGGCGGTAAATAGAAGATGGAATGGTATAACAGATTTGATTCCAGGTTTTTTCTTTTGCAGGAAGCAATCTTTCATAAAACGCTTCTAAAATAGTGCTCATGGGTTTTTAATTCTAATGCAAAGGTATTATGGCTTCAATTCGGAATAAATGATACTTGTCATTTCATTTGAAAAATCGCATCAAACAAAAAGCCTTTCAATTATGAAAGGCTTTTAAACAATTTTATAATTGACTTTTATTAAAACTTATCATGCAATGCATCAAATTGTTTATATTTTGCATCATATATGTCGTAAGCTTTAGGGTCTTTTATTTTTAATTTATCTCTTTTGTATTGATATAAATTAGCTAAGAAATCAACACATTTATTCAATACATTTTTTTCACTGTTTGTTTTTGTTGCTTTGTCTTTCAATACCGTAAAAGCTTTTTCCATCCATTCTGAAGAGATATCAATGGTTTCCATGGTTATCTTCTCCATATCAGCATTTGCTTTTTTCAAGCTATCAACAGCAGATTTATATTTCAATTCCAGTGCTGCTTTCTTTTTTGGATCTTTTTCATCTGCCTTTTTGGTATTGATCTCTTGCAATGCCCTGATGTTGGCACGTGTACGATCGTCATACAAACCAAATTCATTATAATAAATAATACCTACATTAAATGCAGCAATGGCATTTTGAGCATTTTTACCATATGCTTTTTTAAATGCATCAGCTGCTTTTCTTTGATAACCTTCAATCTTTGTACTGTCCAATGTTTTTTTATCTTCTTCAGATAAATGTGCAAATCCATCACCGAATTGTAAATATTTTGTTTCCGTTAAAGTACCCGCTGCATCTTCTTTATCATATAAAGCAGTCTTATCTGCTAAAGAATAATTTTTATTGATATAATCAATATCATAATCTTCCCAACTTTCATCAGGATATAATTTTTGTGCAATGGCAATATATCTTTTTAATTCATTTTCATTTTTTCTTGAAGTATTGACAGACATTACAAACCTGTACAAAGTTTCAAAATCTTTACCACCTACTGCACTATCCGCTAATCTTGAAAAATATTTGTACGCAGAATCTATTTTTTGTGCACTTTGATAACTGATGCCCGTATATAAAATACTGGTTGTATCCATACTTGCAGTTGATGCGGCCCATTTATATTTATAGAAGATATCACTGAAAGTAACAGCTATCTTAAAATAATAAGCCGAGCTATCCCATTTCTTTGCCTGATAAGCTTTTACACCAAGGCCGAAGGAAGGTGTATACAAATCAAAAGTGATATCCTGAAAACCATTCTTCTTAATGATATCAAGACTTGGGTCCATTTCCATGTATTTGAAAAAAGCTTCGCTTGCTGTTACTTCAACATTAGGATATTTAGCTCTCGTTTTTTCATTCTTAAATATCAATGAATATACTTTTGCTCTCCATAACCAAGTCTCTGCTTTGGCTTGTGCTTTAGGATCGGCAAATATTTTATCAATTTCTGTTTTTGCATTTTCTTCATTTCCGGGAATAAGTGCAAATTTTCTTACATCATCAAACTTTTGTGCTGTGGCTGTTACAACGATCGTGTAACATATAGCAAGCATCAAGATTCTTTTCATACAATCTTATTTATTGGTTTTGGTTTTATTTATTGTTCTGTTGTATTCGTTGTTTCGCCTAAATCAGTTTTTTCATCTGGTGATGAATTTTCAGTGTCCGGTGCAACCATATTCGCCTGATCAACTATTTCTTCATCCTGTTCTTCAATTTTAGAAATCGCTGCAATCGCATCTCCGTCATCCAATCTAATTAATATAACACCTTGTGTTGCTCTGCCTGATTCTTTAATATTTGCCACCGAAGTACGTAAAGTAATTCCGGACATGCAAGTTATTATTAAATCTTCTTTTTCTGATACATCTAAAATACCCACCAATCTTCCTGTTTTTTCTGTAACATTAATCGTCTTCACTCCTTTTCCGCCTCTATTGGTAATTCTGTATTCTTCCACATCAGTTCGCTTGCCAAATCCTTTTTCACTTACAACTAAAACAGTTTTGGTGTTGTCTTCTTTTCTAACGCAAATCATACCAATTACTTCATCATTATCATCGTCTACTTCAATACCTGCAACACCAATGGCACCGCGGCCGGTAGGTCTAACTTTTTCTTCAGGAAAACGAATGGCTCTGCCACTTTTTACAGCCATCATGATCTGGTTATTGCCATCGGTCATTTTTGCTTCTAATAATTCATCACCTTCATTAATGGTAATTGCATTAACTCCATTGGCACGCGGACGAGAGAAATCTTCTAATGAAGTTTTTTTGATGATACCTTTTTTAGTACAAAGAATGATATAATGATTTTGAACAAACGATTTGTCTTCTAAATTCTTAACATCAATAATCGCTCTTACCTTATCATCTGTTGGAATCTGAATTAAATTTTGAATCGCTCTTCCTTTGCTTTGTTTTTCTCCTTCAGGTATCTCATATACTTTCATCCAAAAACATCTTCCCTTTTCAGTAAAGAACATCATGGTATCATGTGTTGAAGCTACAAATAGATGTTCAACATAATCCTCCTCTCTTGTTTTTGAACCTACTGCTCCTCTTCCGCCTCTGCGTTGCTGACGATATTCCGATGCTGTAGTACGCTTAATGTATCCTAAATGAGAAATAGTAATTACAACATCTTCTTCTTTAATGAAATCCAACATATTCATTTCATCTGCTAAAAATTGGATTTCACTTTTTCTGTCATTACCGAATTTTTCTTTTACCTCAATCAACTCATTCTTGATCATTTCATAACGTAACTGTTCGCTGGACAATAATTCAGTTAAGGATTTAATGGTCATCATCAATTGCTCATATTCTTCTTTAATCTTATCACGCTCCATTCCTGTTAATCTCTGCAAACGCATTTCGAGTATGGATTTGGCCTGAATTTCATCCAATCCCCATCCTGCATTGATTAAATTTTCTTTAGCAATATCCGGGGTTGCCGAACTGCGTATTAAACGGATTACTTCATCTAAATGATCGAGTGCAATTAAATACCCATTTAAAATATGTGCACGTTCCTGCGCTTTTCTTAAATCGAATTTTGCTCTGCGAATAACTACTTCCATTCTAAACTCTACAAACTCACTGATAAGGTCTCTCAGATTTAAAATTTTCGGACGACCTTTTGTCAATGCCACATTATTAATACCATAACTTGTTTGCAGTTCTGTGTATTTGTATAATTGATTGATGATGACGTTGGCTACTGCATCGCGTTTCAGGTCTATCACAATTCTCGTTCCTTCACGTTTATTACTTTCATTGTTTACATGTGCAATGCCTTCAATGGTTTTATCATTCACTAACTGACCAATTTTATCAGTCAATACATCCAATCCAACTTGATAAGGCACTTCTGTAATAACAATTTGTTCTCTGCCACTGGATTTGGTATCAACATGGCATTTACCACGAACCACAACCCTGCCTCTTCCTGTTAACATTCCTTGTTTTACCCCTTCCATTCCGTAAATAATTCCACCGGTAGGGAAATCCGGTGCTTTAACATACTGCATTAATTCTTCAGCAGTAATATCTTTATTCTCTATATAAGCAATGCAACCATCTACTACTTCACGTAAATTATGCGGCATCATATTCGTTGCCATACCCACAGCGATACCACTTGATCCATTGACTAATAATTGAGGAATTTTTGTAGGTAAAACAGTGGGCTCATTATATTCGTCATTATAATTTAACTGAAAGTCTACTGTTTCTTTATCAATATCTTCCAACATCGCTTCTGCAAATTTTTGCAAACGCACTTCTGTATAACGCATGGCAGCAGGAGGATCTCCATCTTGTGTACCGAAGTTTCCCTGCCCATCAACCAATGTATGCCTCATGGTAAATTCCTGTGCCATACGAACCACAGTATCATAAATGGCACTATCACCATGAGGGTGATATTTACCCATTACATCCCCCACAATACGAGCTGCTTTTTTATAAGGCTTATTACTGTTATTGCCCATTTCGTTCATGCCAAATAATACACGGCGGTGAACCGGCTTAAATCCATCACGCACATCAGGTAATGCTCTGCCAACAATAACAGACATTGAATAATCAATGTATGCTGTCTTCATTTGCTCCTCAATATTTACCGGGATAATTCGGTCGTTATCGCTTGTTTGTTCGGGTATTAAATTCTCTTCCATGAATCGTTTTTACACAGTTTTGGTGATGATAAATTTGCCTTTTTCAAAGGGTTCGCGAAGATAACTTTTTACGACGGTAAAAACACATGAAATCATCAGTTTTTTCAGGGGTTTTATCCACAACTGTGAATGCTGATTATGTTGCTAAGATTTAAGGGAAAAGAATACATTTTAAATAGAAAAATGGTCATAGTTTTAACTGCAGTAGTTTTTAAGTTTATTTAATTATAACATAGAATTCTTTGTTGATATGAAACATATTTTACTCTTCGGTGCAGGAAAATCTGCTACTGTTTTAATTGATTATTTAAAAACAATATCAACTGCAAAACAATGGAAAGTAACCGTTGCTGAAAATAATCTTGCATTGGCTTATTCTAAAGTCGGTGAACATGAATCGGTAAAAGCTGTTCAAATAAATATTGAAGATGAAATAACAAGAAAAGAATTGATTCAAACAGCTGATATTGTTATTTCGATGATGCCTCCTGCCCTGCATTATTTAATTGCTTTGGATTGTATTTTATTCAAAAAACATTTGCTTACCGCTTCTTATGCAGATGAAAAAATTAAACAGCAGGAATCTGCAATTAAAGATGCCGGTATTTTGTTTTTATGTGAAATGGGATTAGATCCGGGTATCGATCACATGAGTGCTATGCAAATGTTTAACACTATTAGAAATCAACATGGAAAGATTCTTTCTTTTAAATCTCATTGCGGCGGATTGGTTGCTCCGGAAAATGATGATAATCCCTGGCATTATAAAATAAGCTGGAATCCGGGAAGTGTTGTAATGGCCGGAAAAGCCGGTGCTATATTTAAAGAAAAGAATGAAATAAAAAATAAGAAATACGAATTATTGTTTAATGATTGTAATGAAATTGAAATAAAGGAATTGGGTAAACTTTCCTATTATCCCAACAGAGATTCTTTGAGTTATATGAAATTATATCATTTGGAAAACGCTGAAACTTTTATTCGCACTACTTTGCGTTATCCTGATTTTTGCAGAGGTTGGCAAATGGTGATTGATCTTCAACTGACTGATGAAGAAAGAAAATATCAAACCGATCATTTATCGCTTGCTTCATTCTTTAAACAACACTTTAAAAATAATAAACTTAGTAATGCTTATTCAATCATCCGGTCAAACTCATTATTAAAAAAGCAATTTGAAAATTTGGGATTGAACGATCATGAAACTATGATTAACAAAGGACTTTGCAGTGCCGCTGATGTGTTACAATTTGTATTGGAAACAAAATGGGCTTTGCAAAAAAATGATAAAGACATGATTGTGATGTTGCATGAAATAGAATATGAACTCAATGGTCAAAAGTCAATATTGAATAGTGAATTGATGGTAAAAGGTGAAAATAATTTACATACAGCGATGGCCAAAACTGTTGGATTGCCATTGGGCATTGCAGCTAAATTAATATTAGAAGGAACCATTAAAGAAACGGGCTTGCATATTCCGGTACTTGCATCTTTCTACGAACCGGTTTTGAAAGAATTGAAAACATTTGGAATTACATTTAAAGAATTGGTTAATCATTAAACAATCGGTAACATAGCAAAATCTTTTTGTAAGATATTTTGTACATCACTTGGTTGCAGTGAAAACCAGTTTTGCAATATGGAAGCATATACAGATCTGAAATCATTTTGCATTGGCACATTATCATTCACTGTTGCATTGATTGGAATGATTGGATTTGCACCTATTACACCAGCTTTTACTTTATTGCCAAAATAAAATAATGGTGCAGCTGCTCCATGATCCGTTCCGCCACTGGCATTGCTTTTTATTCTTCTTCCAAATTCAGAAAAGGTCATTCCCATTACCCTGTCTCCTGCTTGAAAATAATTCAAATCATCCATAAACACACCGATCGCTTCACTTACTCTCTTTAACAAATTAGCATGTGTGCCGATTGTTTTATCTGCATCATCTGTTTGTTTGGAGTGTGTATCAAAGCTTCCGGTATTTACCATATAAATTTTTGTTTTTAATCCGCCTGCAATTAATCGTGCCACAATTTTCAATTGATCGGCCAACGGATTTTTTCCTGGTGCAGGATATTTATCAGATTGCTTGGTAATTTTTAATGCAGCTTTTTTTATCACATCAGCATATTGATCTGTCTTTAAACTCATCTCTTCAATATAATCCAGTTGTTCTCCCCATCTTGAATTGCTGTTTACATTTACTTTGCCTTCAATCAAATTATAAAAATTATTAGGATTGCTGATGGCTAAGCCCATGCTGAATGCAGGCCCCTGAAAAGTAGATGAAACAACCGAACCGACCTGAATAGCTAATGGATCTGGCATTACAGCATTCGGATAATTATTGGGAAACTGCGGATATACTTCATTTAAAAACCTTCCTGCCCATCCGGTATTCATTACTTTATCGCTATCACTTCCGGTCATCCAAATATCTGTTGCTCTGAAATGAGAGAAATTAGGTTTGGGATAACTTACAGCCTGCACAATTCCCAAACGGCCATCATTAAATAATTTTTGTAATTCAGTTAAGGATGGGTGTAAAGCAACCTGATCAAATCCATTTAATCGCAACACTTTATTTTCCGGCAATGCAATATTGGTTCTTGCATTGGTGTATGCACTGAATTGATCAAATGGAATAACTGTATTGATGCCATCATTCCCTCCTGCCAATTGTACCAATACCAGTACTTTGTCATCATTCATATAACCACTCAATGCATGCATGAAAGGAGTTCCGGCCAATGCTTTTAATGAAATGCCATTTAAAAAAGTTGGCAATGCAACACCGAGCATTGTATTTTTTATAAAGTCTTTTCTTTTCATTTTTTTTATTTAACTGAGTATTAATGATTCCATCGCAAATTCACCAATCACTTTTCAGGATAATTGATATTGCGGAAGGTTCATTAAATATTGGTACAACTTTTTTAATTTATTGGCCACATCTTTTTTATTGGATACATCATCGGGTTTGTCTTTTAGTTTATTCCATGCATCTGTCCAATAATGATCGCTCATCATTCCCTGCAGACCTGATAATAAAATACCCTCTTTTAAATATTGTTTTTCTTTATCCGGCAACCCAGTCATGTATAATAATTCTATACTTTCATTAATGAGCATATCTGGATTGGAAGGATTGGAAAATTGTTGCGCAAAAGCAATCGGATCAATTACTATTTTTTTATTCCCCTGTCTGCCAAATCCATTATTGATCATTCTGTCTGTGAATTGATTTCTTTTCGGCAGCGTATCTGAATTGATCCAAATTTTATCAAACTGCGGAACCTGATAATAGGCTTGCCATCCTGCTACATTTGGCGGATCTCCTAAGTTTTGCTGCATTTGTGCAGCGGTTTGCTGGATATTCAGCCAGAAAGCATATTGGTTTACATAATCGTCATTGTTCGGAAATTGAATATTGTATTCTCTGCATAACCCTACACAAAAATCAATAGGGCTTTTAATAATGCAACCATAATTGGCAGTATCAAAAAAATGCCGGCTGCTCAACAATTCTTTTAATACAGGTTTTATCTCGTAATTATTTTTTCTGAAGGTTTTGGCTAAGGGTTCAATGATGTTTTTTTCAGTTGCTTCATCAATATTATGATAAACAAAGAAGCGATATAATTTTCTGCAAATGAATTTTGATACTTCTTCCTGTGCAAAGATCATATTCATTAAATCATCTAATTCCTGTTCGCCATCCTTTCCTTATCTTCCATTGATGATTGTATTGTTGTAGAAAGAAGAAAATTGTTTGTCTGTATCATCATGCCTTGTTGCATCAAAAATGCCATGTGCTTCCGGCAATACTTTATTTTCAATCCTAAAACCGGTTAATACTCTGGCAGCTGCTTTTACATCTGCTTCAGTATAATGAGAACCGATGCCTTTGCCTACTGTAAATAATTCTTGTAACTCCCTGCCATAATTTTCATCCGGTGCTTTTTTATTATTGTTATTACCGTTTAAATATTTTAGCATGCAGGGATCTAATGTGATTGCCTTTACCATTTCTTTAAAATTACCTGAAGCATATTGGCGTAACAGTTTGTTGTGCAGATAACTCCAGGTAGCATTGTCTACATTATTGGATTCTGTTGAAAAATGATTGTGCCAAAACAAAACCATTTTTTCTTGTATTGTTTTATTTTGATTAATCATCAAACCTGTCCACCAAGATTTTAAAGAATTCTTTCGCCTGCCTACTTCCATTCCTGTTTGTTTAGTAGCAGTGATCCAGGTATCACCTGATTTTATTTGGGGATCGGAATATTTATCATCATTGTAATTATTCAATGGTGGTGTTGGTTCTGTTTCAATGGTGTCAATTAATTCATCGATGGTTTTACGAAGTGATTTGGAAGAAAAATATTCGATGTCTTCTTTTTTTGCACCGAACATGGTTCTTTTTAATAAATGGGTAACCTGAACCTTTGTCCATTTACCTCTGTATTTTTTTATGCCACTATTTACTTGGGGGACTTCCATTGCAGCGAATAACTTTAATAATGATAATAAGAATGAAATTAAATCAATTAGTTTAAAATCATGTGAAGCAGAAATAAAAAAAGAGGTTATTTAAATAACCTCTTTTTTTATTTTATTTACTCATTATAATTCTCGTATCCAGATATTTTTAAAACTGATGGGCTCGCTTTTATCGCCATGTGCTTGCAGTTTAATTGGACAAGCACCATGCTTGTGATATTCAGGTGTGCCTATATATTTTGTTTCTCCTTTTAACTCAACATTATTCTGAACCAATACCCCATTATGAAAAGCAGTTAATTTAGCCGGGCTCTTTAAACTACCGTCTTCATTGAATCTTGGCGCTGTCCAAATCACATCAAATGATTGCCATTCACCAGGCTTTCTGCAAGCATTGGCCAAAGGAACATATTGTTTGTACACACTGCCTACTTGTCCGTTGGTATACGTTTTATTATTGTAGTTATCTAATATCTGCATTTCATACCCACCATCTCCTTTTCCTGTTGCTGCTAAAAATAATCCGCTATTACCTCTCGCTTGTCCTTCTCCTGTTATATTTTCAGGAATGCGATATTCCAAATGCAATTGATAATCGGTAAAAGATCTTTTGGTTTGAATATTGCCAGCTTTTTTATTAACTGTAAAAAAACCATCTCCCATTATCCAGGTGGCGGGTTTAGAAGGATCGTTTGTTAATACCCATTCATCTAAATTTTTTCCATCAAATAATACAATCGCATCTGATGGCGCACTGTTATTTGTTCCGGGTGTGATGACTTTAGGAACCGGACTATATACTTCTGTTAGTGCAGCTGAATCAATGCCTGTCTTTTTTTGTGCAGAAGCAATGACAGCAAACGAAATAAAGGATAAAACAAAAATTATTTTTTTCATGTGCAAGCTTTTGTCGAAAGTAATAAAATTAATGTAATTGTTTTTATTTGATAAATAAAGGTAACTATGAAATGATTTTTTAATCGAAATTCTGACTAAATCTAACAACAAACGGGAATTCGCTTTTAACTTTTCTATTGTGCGAAATTGCAGGAAGCCATTTGGGTGATTGTTTGATAACCCTTAATGCTTCTGCATCGATAATAGGGTGAAAAGGAATCACAACTTCTGTATCTTCAATATTTCCGAGTTCATTGATAGTGGCTTCTATTTGTACAAAAACATGATCAGAGTTTTGGATTTCTACATTTTCAGGAAAATGAAGCGTGTTTCCTAAATAATTTTTCCAACCCTTTGTGCCTTTTGAAAAAACAGCTTCTTTATATACAGTAATTGAATCGTCTTGCGGAATGCCTTCTTCATCAAATAATTGAAATTGCTTTAGTGAATCTTTGTTGTACAATTCGATTGAACTTATTTTACCATTCATATGATAATAAACCCATTTTCCTGTTTTTCTGAATTCTTTAAATCGACCGGCTTCCGAAATGTTACCGTTATCAAACCAAGCAACATATGTTCCATCACCATTTTCTGACATGTTTAATGAATCTTTAGTATATCCGTTTTTATACCAGGACAATGAAATTCCCCAATAGTTCCCATTTTTGAAATTCAATGAATCTTTTATAAAGCCATTTGAATACCAATCGAGCCATAATCCATTTTTTTGTCCGTGAATATATTTTCCGAAAGTTTTTAATTGACCTGAATAATAATACCACCTAAAAGTACCATTTCGCATTTTACATTCTTTGTCCTCATATAATCCAATCATCTGGATCTTATTCTTTTTTGCATTCAGAAAAAAATCATTTCTATACCAACCGGAATCAGTATTCTGCAAATAACTATAAAAATTTGCATCATTGTGGTTTAATGTTTCTGTCCAGTCATACCGGTAATAGGATTCGATAAACTTTTGACTTAATAAGTGTTTTGGCGAAAGAAATAAAATTGATATTAATATTGTTTGAAGAATAAGAACATCCTTTTTCATTATGTAAAATGGTTTTGATAAATGTAGGTAATTAAAAAGCAGTTACTATTTTTTTTTCT
>Ga0164297_10002109_pt1 | contig 20053 bp, 25 predicted proteins | sample GEODES058metaG_FD_113539 | JGI IMG/M metagenome (GOLD analysis project Ga0164297, IMG submission 113539) | Dystrophic lake water microbial communities from Trout Bog Lake, Wisconsin, USA - GEODES058 metaG | ecosystem: Environmental > Aquatic > Freshwater > Lake | place: USA: Trout Bog Lake... | reverse complement strand
TGCTACGGGTTATAGTGTAGTTGGTTTCGATTCAGCGGCCGAAGCCAAACGCGAACTAATGTATGTCCATAAGCATCCGGACGCAGTCGAAGGACACCCATCAACAAAAGAGCAAGGTGTGGCAGAAGAAAAGAAAAGAGCATTGTATCACAAAACACAAGATGCTCCTACTAAACAAGCTATTGACAAAGCCTACCGAGCAAATCCTGGTGCAAAAAATGATACTGAAGCATTGGCTAGCTTATTATCTAGAGAAATAGATAGTATTGAACAAGAAAAAGAATTAAATCAAGATCAGGATCAACGCATTCGTGACTTAGATACAGTGGTTTCTAAAATAGGCGGACAAAAACCATCTAATATTGCTACACCTACTACACCAGGCGCCGCTAAATCGATGCCTATGCCTACAGCTAAAGCTACAGCGGCACCAACTGCACCAGCTAGCAATGTGATTCCAATGCCTACACCTAAGACCCCAGCACCTACTGCGGCAAGAACTCCTGTTACTCCTGCTAGTACAGGACTTCCTAGTGCGGCAATGCCAGCAGCCGGTGTACAACAACCAGCACAAGAACCAAAGACAGCAACTGGCACAGCAACTAGTCCAGCCATTGGACAAATGGCCAAACAGTTATCACAACCACAAGGTCGTGTAATCAAAGGCAAAAATCAACCATCAGTTGATGCAACAAGTACATCCAATAATGTTACACAACTTCCTACAAGCCCCGAATCATTAAAAAGACTACAGCAGTTAGGCAGTTTAGGTGTACCTACATCAACTGCTACTCCTTCCCCTGCTGAACCAAAAGACGACGCAACTCCCGCCAATAACGAACCATTTCGATTAGTAGCAGAGGCAGTGAGTGCCGCAGAACTAGAACAAATTTCTACATATAATAATCAAACATTTACTCAATCCTATGCTCATAGTCAACCAGCAAAATTATACTACGGTGATGGGCAATGGGAAGATTTAACAGCCGAAGAAATTGATAGAATGGTTAGTGCTATTGCTACAGACTATACTCCTCAAACTCGCCCACAAGTATGGCAAGGATTGTTTACAGACCATAACTATTTTAAAGAGTTTAAAAAACAACATTTAAGTCAACAACCGTTGCCATTCAATGAAGGCGATGTAGTTCCATTTACTAATAATCAACAGACTTTACAAGCATACAATGATGCAATGCAGATTATTAAGGCTGTTGCAGATACTCGCGTACCCGATGCTCGCGTAAATACAATGCGCCAAAACTTTTCCAGTAAGTATCAACAACGTTATCAGATTGCTCAGGCACCGGATCGTACATATTATCTATTAGATAAACAAACCAATCAACGTCAACGCTTGCCTGATCCTAGAACATTTGCTATTGAAAATACCAACTATTGGGTCAAGCTACAAAACGAACGAAGCAAGAAACTAAATAGCTTAGTTAACGAATTAAAAGAAAGCATTAAATGAGTGATCAACTAATCAAAGCTGCCAAGATTGGATTTGCAAGCCAATATAGTTTCTTCTTAAAGGCGGCATTCTTTCACTGGAATGTTGAAGGTATTAACTTCCAAGAATTACATGCATTGTTTGAACGTATCTATACAGAAGTATACGGTACAGTTGATGATTTTGCTGAAAAAATTCGTACACTTGGCGGATATGCACCAGCCAGTAACAGCCGATTCAGTATGCTCACACAAATTGAAGATGAAACAGAAATATTATCAGCAGAAGCAATGGTTGCCGAGTTACTTCAAGATGCCGATCATATGGTCACCATTATTAAAAAGGTTTACGATATTGCCGAAGCTGAAGGTGAACATGGTTTTAGTAATTTCTTAGCAGAACGTATGGATGCGTTCCGCAAACATGCATGGATGTTGAGAGCGACACTAAAATGAAAGTAACAGAGATCATTACAGAAACAGCCGCTTGGCAGAAAAAATCTGGCAAGAATAAAAACGGCGGCCTAAACAAAAAGGGTGTTAAAAGCTATCGCCGCGAGCATCCTGGATCTAAACTACAAACTGCTGTAACTACTAAACCTAGTAAGTTAAAGAAGGGTAGCAAAGCCAGCAAGCGTCGTAAGAGTTTCTGTGCTCGTATGAAGGGCATGAAGAAATCGCGTACTGGTGCCAAGACCAAACGAGATCCAAATAGTCGTATTAATAAAGCTCTACGTAAATGGCATTGTGAGTCAGTTGAAGAGTTGCAGGATATGTTAATGATTGCTGAGGCAAAAATCAAACAGCGATTAGATCCTAAGTGTTGGAAGGGCAAGCACAAAGAAGGCACTAAGATTAAAGGTGGCGTTCGTGTTAATAACTGTGTTCCAAACGAAAGCATAAATGAATCTTCAGCTCAAAACTTTGTACACAAGTTTGCTCCATGGGTAGCTGAACAGTTAGACATTCGCCTTCCTAAAATTGTATTATTGGATCAACCAAGAGATACTACATTTGGACAATATGTTCCAGAGGAAAAAACAATCTATTTAGTAACTGGCGGACGTCATCCTGTTGATGTATTACGCACACTAGCACACGAGTTGACACATCACAAACAAGATATTGAAGATAACTTACCTCCTGGTGCAGGCGAAACAGGCACAGATCAAGAAAATGAAGCAAACTCCAGCGCAGGTATTGTTATGCGCGACTTTGCTAAACAAAATCCTGAACACTTTGGTTTAAAATGAACCAATATCCAGTGTTTCCGGAACAGCCAGTAGGTGACGACAGTGATTATAAACGAAATCCTTTCTCACCAGCTTAAATCTCAAGAAGACTTAGATCTCATACTTGCACGTTGTTGCGAGTTAGTTCTCAACGGCCAAGCCACTGATCCCGATCATTGGGGCATGGTAGCGGCAGTAGCGGCTTGTGTTATACTACCCAACGGCGAAGAAGTATACGGAGTTAATCACGTAGACTCAGAAGGACTACATATACATGCAGAACGTGCGGCACTTAATGCTTGTGAAGTAGCCGACAGTCGTTGTATGATTGTTACTACACTAAGTCCTTGCAATCGCCCAATGGCAGAACGCCATGGAGAAAGCTGTACAGACTTGATAGCCAGATACGATATTGGTTTAGAAAATGTCTATTGTGGTTACAAAGATCCTAGCCAAAAAGAAGATGGTGTTGAAGAAACCAACAATCCAAAACTACGTGAATTATGTAAACGGTTAGCGGATACCTTCTTAAATACTTAATGACGTTCAAACTCAGTCCGGACATAGGCAATAACTTTTGCTATGCTCCCTGGACTAACATACACATCGATACACGTGGTAACTACAAGACTTGCTGTGCAGGCACAGATTCTCTTGGCAACTTAAAAGACAACTCGTTTGATACCGATCTATTACTTGACATAAAATCCAAACTGGTTAACAACGAATATCATACCAACTGTCGCTTGTGTAAAAATAATCTGGTAGCAGAGCGTAACTGGTACACTGATATTGCCAATAATAAAATCATTCCTATCGATGATATTACAGACTCTCATTTACAAAACTTAGATATACGTTGGTCAAACACCTGCAACCTAAGCTGTGTATACTGTGACAGTATGTTTAGCAGTCAGTGGGCACAACTACGTAAAGAACCTGCTGAGCGTACAGACTTTGGCAATAACTTATCTAATATTATTAAACACGTTACTGATAATCAAGCAACTATTAAGAATATAGCATTGTTAGGTGGTGAGCCATTGCTACAAAAAGAAAATATACAACTATTAGATATTGTCAGCAATGATGTTCACGTAAACATTATTACTAATCTGAGTGTGCCACTAGCCAACAATAAGATATTTAAAAGATTGTTAGACATGCAGAATGTTATGTGGGACATCAGTTTTGAAACTGTAGACTTGCGTTTTGAGTATGTACGTCGAGGTGCCGGTTGGTCAACTATGATATTAAACCTACGTATGCTACAAGATGCTATCGCCGATCGTCCGGGGCATCGTGTTGGTATTACAGGACAATACTCAGTGTATAACTGTTTAGATCTAGTAGACTTATACAGACACTTTGATCTTTATGCATTGCCAACACTACGTCTAAATGAACTACAATACCCACACGAACTGAGTGTGTTTAGTTTGCCTACAGACCTAATGCGCCAAGCCGCAGAGCAGGCTATATTAGCAACCGAATATACCAAGCGTACACATCAACATGACCAAACAGAACTTTTACTGAATATTGCAGATCGTTTAAATACTAGTAACAATGACCATGCTGACATAGAAAAGTTATACGAATGGCATGCATATCAAGAAGAAAAATATTGGCCCAACTCAACGTTAACATTTGAAAGTTTATGGCCCAAGTTTAGAAAGAATACACTACCTTAGGACGTTATGCGTTACTAGTGTATGCCCGGCTGCTGGGCTGGACATTATGGGAGTCGTGCCCCGGAATGATGTCCTAAAGTGAGCACTAATTCAAATGAAAACATTAAACTTTGACATTCAACAAGTAACTCCATTATCCGAAGGTTTATGGACTGTTGGGCAAGTATTTGACAACGCGGACTTTGCCTATATTGAGTCGGCGATTCGATCTATTCCTATAGAAAAATACACAGCAGGCATAGACAACAGATACGAACTAGTCTGGCAAAACGATGGCATATTAGAAGAACTAACTGATGCATTTCGCAAGGTATCGGATCAAATAAGCAAAATAACCAACCTAGAGTTATCGTTTAATCAAGTACGTGTGTGGCAAGATACCGCAGGCTTTATGATTCCGTTTCATGAAGACGATCAACAAGCAACTGTACATATTCAAACCTATGTATACGGCAATATAGGTACAACTTGGTATACCCCCGCAGGAAGAACTACTATTCCATTTATACCAAATAGTGGTTATATAACCGAATGCTCAAAACGTTACCCACACGGTACACTTGTACCAACTATGGACAACAGATATAGTTTGTATGCCACATTTAACCAAAAGCCTCTTGCATTATCAGAGTAAGTAGTATACAATAAACAAATATTCAACTAGGAGAATTAAATGTCATCACGTATGTTTAGCAATGAACAAAAAGCCAAGCTCACCCAGATTATCAACGAAGGTATGGCTGTGCTACAAGAAATCGAGGACCTTAACGCAGGCCTTAATGATACAGTAAAAGCCATTGCTGAAGAAATGGAAATCAAACCGGCTATCCTTAAGAAAGCTATTAAGATTGCACAAAAGTCTAAGCTAGGTGAAACTAATCAAGATCACGACGAGCTTAACACTATTCTCGAAACTGTAGGCAAAACACTTTAATGGATCAGATCACAAACACTTTCATTGATACATTTCAATGGGCACGTAGAGATTTTCGTGAATGGCCATTACGTTTTTGTTTGGAAGTGTTTGCTTGGATGTTAAGTATCGGCTGTAGTATTGGCATGATGCTAACTGTGCCAAATCCACCATTGCATCTTATGTATCCGTTTTGGATTACAGGGTGCTGTATTTACTGTTGGGCGGCTTGGACTAGAGGATCGTTTGGCATGGTAGCAAACTATTTGTTACTAAGCACAATCGATATTGTTGCTCTTGTTAAGATGTGGCTAGCCCGCTAGACAAAATATACTCCGCGGCACGTTGATGTGCTTCTGTGCCCGGATGTGTATTTACAAAGCTGTAGTTTTTCAATCGGCACCATTCGAGAAAGCCAGTTCCATCAAACCACACTATATGATCCCAGGGCATTAATGCCTTGAGCGATTGTATATATTCATCGGGCGATCCCCACGTATGGCTAGTCCTTAGCTCATCGTTATCCAGTACAAAAGTATAAGGAAGTTGCATACGGTCAAGGAACTGACTAGCTAATACTATTTCTTTCATTGTAGTTACAACTTCAGTATATTCTAAGCCACCTGGCCCTCTATACCAATCTCTTGTAAATCCAGTTTGCTCTGACCACGGACTTACATTTTCCCAATGATTGTCAACTCTAAATTCATAGCGTGTACTACTAGTCCACATAGCTAAGATTAAATCATTTTGATAATGATCCATATTGCTAATAATAGCTCGAGCGATACCAGAGTTTGCGGCATTCTCTTTGGCTAAACACAGGTAGTCTAAGCCTAGTTTTTGTGCTATAATACTAGACCATGTGTAAGATTGATCAGGAAGTTCAGAACCATAAGTGATACTAGCACCAAAGGAAACAATTCTTGAATAGTTTGACATACGAATATTTAACTGCTATACTACTAGGAGTAAATATTATTAAGAGTCGTTCACTTAAAGAACAAGCAGAGTTGTGCCAGCTAAAAGTGGCATTTGGAGAAATATGAGTTACATTGACGCTCTCTTTGATAGAGACAAAGACAGAATTCACGTAGTAGAACGAGTTGATGGCGAACGGGTATACAAAGAATATCCCGCTAACTATGTATTTTACTATGATGATCCCCGCGGCAAGTTCCGCACTATCTACGACACACCCGTGTCACGCTTTAGTACACGTAACGGTAAAGAGTTCCATAAAGAACAACGAGTAAACTCGGGCAAGCGCCTATGGGAGTCGGATATTAATCCTATTTTCCGTTGCTTAGAAGAACATTATCTAGGTGCTATGTCGCCAAAACTACAAACAGCCTTTTTCGATATTGAGGTCGATTTCGACCCAGAACGAGGCTACAGTAAACCCGAAGATCCCTTTAATCCTATTACTAGTATCTCTGTCTACTTAGACTGGATGGACAAGATGGTCACGTTAGTTGTGCCGCCTAAGAGTTATAGTTGGGAAACCGCCGAAGAGATTTGTAAAAAGTTTGACAACTGTTTCTTATTTGAACGTGAAGAAGATATGCTTAACACGTTCTTAGACTTGATCGAAGATGCAGATATTTTATCAGGTTGGAACTCAGAAGGTTTTGATATTCCCTATACCACTATGCGTATTACTCGTGTATTAAGTAAAGATGACACACGTAGACTATGCTTGTGGGGACAAATGCCCAAGCAACGTATGTTTGAACGCTTTGGTGCAGAACAACTTACATTTGACTTGATTGGTCGTGTACACCTAGACTACATGCAACTGTATCGCAAATACACATACGAAGAACGTCATAGCTACTCCTTGGATGCTATCGGCGAGTACGAAGAAGTCGGTAGTAAGTTAGCATACGAAGGTACGCTGGACCAACTGTACAATAAAGAATTTGAAAAGTTTATTGACTATAATAGACAAGATACCTTGTTGTTGGCTAAACTAGATAAGAAGTTACGCTTCCTAGATCTAGCTAACGAACTTGCACACGATAATACAGTATTGCTACAGACCACTATGGGTGCTGTGGCTGTTACAGAACAAGCTATTATTAACGAAGCACACAGCCGTGGTATGGTTGTGCCTAACAGGAGATCTAGAGATGACCAAGGAAATACGCAAGCGGCAGGTGCCTACGTTGCTTTCCCCAAAAAAGGAATGCACGAATATGTTGGCGCAATCGACATTAACTCGCTCTACCCCTCAGCGATCCGTGCTCTTAACATGGGGCCAGAAACAATCGTCGGGCAACTCCGTCCAGTAATGACAGACCACTACATCCGTGAAAAGATGGATAGCGGTGCTAGTTTTGCTGATGCTTGGGAAAACATGTTTGGTACACTAGAATATCAAGCGGTAATGAATGGTGATATAGGTACAGAGATTACCATAGACTGGGAAGATGGAAGCAGTGATGTAATGTCGGCAAAGGATGTATGGCGTTTGATATTTGACAGTCGCCAGCCATGGACGTTCAGTGCTAACGGTACAATATTTAAATATGACACAAAGGGTATTATTCCCGGGTTATTGGAGAGATGGTATGCCGAACGTAAAGAAATGCAAGCTAAAAAGAAAACCGCAACATCTAAGGAAGATACAGCGTTCTGGGACAAAAGACAGCTCGTTAAAAAGATTAACCTCAATTCGCTATATGGGGCGATCCTCAATCCGGGTTGCCGCTTCTTTGACCAGCGCATTGGCCAGAGCACGACACTTACTGGGCGTATCATTGCCAAACACATGGACAGCCATGTCAACGAAGCTATTACGGGCGACTACAACCACGTCGGCGCCGCAATCATCTATGGCGATACGGACTCGGTCTATTTCTCAGCGTGGCCGCAAATCAAAGAGGAAGTAGCTAAAGGTAACATGGAGTGGAACAGAGAAATCTGTGTACAGTTATACGATACTATTGCCGAGAGCGTAAATGACTCGTTCCCTGCGTTTATGGAACGTGCTTGTCATTGTCCACGTGAAATGGGCGCCATTATCAAAGGCGGACGTGAGCTTATTGCTAGTAAGGGCCTATTCATTAAGAAAAAACGCTATGGAGTATTAATCTACGACATGGAAGGTGTGCGTTTAGACACACACGGAAAACCGGGTAAGATGAAAGCTATGGGCCTAGACCTAAAGCGTAGTGATACACCTAAGATTGTACAAGAGTTCTTAAGCGAACTGCTAATGGATGTCCTAACTGGCGCTGAGAAGGAAGCTATTATTGCCAAAGTCAAAGAGTTCAAGTTGAAGTTTGCTGAACGTCCGGCTTGGGAAAAGGGTACACCTAAGCGTGTAAACAACTTGACTAAGTATGCCGCAGAAGAAGCACGCCTAGGCAAAGCCAACATGCCCGGTCACGTTCGTGCCGCAATGAACTGGAATAACCTTAAGCGTATGCATGGCGACAACTACTCAACTACTATTGTAGACGGTATGAAAACTGTTGTATGTAAACTCAAAGACAATCCAGTGGGATATACTAGTGTAGGCTACCCAACAGACGAAAGTCATATTCCGCAATGGTTTAAAGACTTGCCATTTGACGATTCAACAATGGAATCAACTATTGTTGATCAAAAGGTAGAAAACTTACTAGGTGTGCTAGAGTGGCGGATTGCAGAAAGCACAGATATTAAAACAACTTTTGACGATTTATTTACTTTTGAGTAACTTATGAAAAAGCTAACAGAACTAGTAAATCTTCGAGAACAACTAACACAGGCTTACGATCCTAGACCCGTAGGAAATGAACTTGATCATTTGCAAGCTAAACTTGTTTCTATAGTCGAAGAGCGCGGAGATGCAGATCACCGAGTTATGTTAGAAAATCTAATCACGGATGTTCATCAGGTACAAGAAAGATTTAACGAAAATAAAAAACAGTTTGATCTGGTTATCAATGTTATAGATCATGAAATAATGAATGAAGGTACTAAGTTCTTTAGTGAAAACTACAGCCTTGAAATACGTGTAGATGCCGAAGCTACTAGTATTATTCGCAATGTTCGTGTAATGGATTTATCTGATTTGGTTCTCAAGGAAATATTAGGCAGAATACAACTGTATACTTCTTGGGAATATCCTGCACTGGAGATTGGTTGCAGAGATGGAGAATGGACACCACATTTGGTAGCGAGCGATCCGCTATACATAGTTGACCATTACAGAGAGTTTATTGATTCTACTGTATCAAAATTTAATACAGATTATCAAAATAGAATTAGACCATATTTGATTAAAGATCAGGATATGTCAGAGTTACCACAAGGGCAGATGAACTTTGTATTTTGCTGGAACTATTTGAATTATCGTAGCTTAGATACAGTAAAAGAATATTTAAAATCAGTCCGAGATTTACTACGTCCCGGCGGTACCTTTATGTTTAGTTACAACAATGGCGACATACCGGAATGTGCTGGATATGCTGACAATCGCTGGATGAGTTATATTCCAAAAAGTATGTTGTTGCCCATGTGCGAAAGTCTTGGATATAGCATTGTATATGAACGAGACATACGTGGAGAAGGCACAACTGTTAGCTGGATTGAAGTTCGTAAAACTGGTCGGCTTACTACGGTTAAAGCCGATCAAGTATTGGGCGAAATAAAAGATATCGCTCCTTGACTTTTTCTAAATAAACCTATACACTACTACTATTACGGAGAAAACTATGTTTGATTATTTAAAAGATATTGTACAACACACTTATGGCTTAGGCGTTATTAATATGATTAAGATTACTGGAACTAAAACCAGTACCGCAATCAACGCATTTGATCAGCAGACTAAAACTGTTATTTTGAACGCAGATTTCAAAGCACCGGTTGCCGGCTTTGAAGGCGTATTTGGTATGCCTAACTTGGATCGTTTGAATACTATCCTTAACATTCCTGAATACAAGGAAGATGCTAAGATTACTGTTCAAACACAAAAAGATGCAGAAGGCAATGATGTGCCAGCTAGCATCCAGTTTGAAAACAAAACAGGCGACTTTAAGAACAACTATCGCTTTATGAGCACAAGCGTTATTAACGATCAACTTAAGAACGTTAATATGAAACCAGTTAAGTGGGCAGTAGAAGTTAATCCTACAGCACTAAGCATTCAAAAGTTAAAGTTTCAAGCAATGGCACACTCCGACGCTACTGTGTTTTCAAGCAAAACAGAAAATGGCGAACTAAAGTTTTTCTTTGGTGATTCTAGTAGCCACGCAGGATCATTTACATTTGCTACAACATCGGGTACGTTGACTAAACAGTTAAACTGGCCAGTTGCAGTAGTGAACTCAATCCTTAGCTTGCCGGGCGACAAGACATTTAAGATTAGCGACGACGGTGTTGCAGAGATTACCGTTGACTCTGGACTTGCAACTTACTACTACAAACTACCAGCACAAACTAAGTAATGCTATTTCATCAACCCTGGCAGCCAAAGAATCATACATTAGGAACTTGTTGGATTGCTCCTACAAATGATCTAATGTATGTAAACATTTCTAAGAATGCCAGCAGTTGGACTAAACCCAACTTAGAAGAACTAGGGTGGGTGGTTAAAAACTATCACTTAGACCATTTAACAAACTATCATTCTTTGATTGTATTACGTGATCCTGTAGAACGGTGGGTAAGCGGTATTGCAGAATATTTTTCACTGTATCATCCCGACTTTGATCTTGATGATTTTAATAAATCATTCATTGATTTTATTATGGAACAAGTTGAGTTTGATGAGCATACTGCAAGACAAGTATATTTTATCAGAAACATTGACCCAAATCGTTGTACTTTTATGATGGCAGACGATTCTTACAGGGCAAACTTTACCAGTTGGTTAAAGGAACAAGGCTATGCTGATGTAGATTACACTAACCGTGTTTATCAACATACTACCATTGGTAATCCCGTTAGAAAAAAATATGCAACTTTCTTTAGAACACTATTAGATAATCCTATGTATCTTGAAAAGATTAAAAAGTTTTATCATCTTGACTACAGAGTAATATGGTCAGTTAGACTGTATGGTAGCAAGCAACTGTCGGGCATACATCGTGGATAAGTTTTTTCCTGGAGCAACTTGGACTAGTAGTCATGTTTATGGACAGGGACTGATCAATCGTTCACGTGGATTAACTTACTATAATACACCTAAGTGTGCTAGTATGTGGATGCGTAAGTATATCAGTGATTTAGGTACAAACTTAAATGATCGCTGGGATTCACATAACTTTACCACAGAAGATTCTAAAGGACTAACTCCTGTTATCATAGTTAGAGATCCAGTACAGCGTTGGTTATCACAATGCCCAATGGCAGATGGTTTGCCTACTGCTGTAGCCGAAAACACTATAGATTCTGTGTTTGAAAACTTTGAATACTTTTTAACCGATGAGCATACTACTCCGCAATATAACTTTATTGATGGATTAGATTTAACTCATGCTGTGTACTTTTGGTGCGACAACGACCTTTCAACAAAAATGAAACGGTTTTTTGACAGTCATGGATTTACTAGTACTACACCGCCAGCACCAGTTAACGAACAAGAAGTGCAACCAAATGTTGATGCTATTAATCAATCAAAAAATATTTGGCGGGATTTACTCAGCAGACCTAAATACTTTGAAGTATTTAAACAAGCATACAGTCGTGATTATGCTTTAATCAATAGTGTAACATTTTACGAATAATACAATGACCCAAGATAACTTAACTGCTAAACAATCAGACTATGCTGTGTTCTTACCAGCGATCAGTGGCTTTTATGCTACCTTTATAGGCAAACAACGTAACGAAGAATATGTAGATCCTGCACGTTTTCCGCAGGGCTTAACAGATATGGAACAGATGAACTGGCTAAATGACCAGAAAGCATTGTTCCCATATAAGTGGTCGCTTTACTCCGGCGGCCACGCAAACCTTGACCTTAATAAGCAGGACTGGTCAGAGGATATGGTACGCAATCGCGATCCCAACACACTAATGCTTGGTGACTCTGGTGGATTCCAGATTGCTAAAGGATTATGGGAAGGCGATTGGAAGGCCGGCTCAGGTTGCCCGAAGGCCCAGAAAAAACGTGAACAAGTTTTAGCTTGGCTGGACGGCATCGCTGACTATGGTATGACCCTTGATATTCCAACTTGGGTTATACATGATAAAAACGCTAGTGCCAAGTGTGGTATTAAAACTTTAGAAGAAGCTGTAGATGCTACAAAGTTTAACAACGAATACTTCATGAAACACCGCAAGGGTGTTGCTAATGGCGGGGTTAAGATCCTTAACGTATTACAAGGTGCTAATCACCCCGACGCAGATCGTTGGTATGAAACTATGAAGGACTACTGTGATCCTGCAAAGTATCCAGATACACACTTCAATGGTTGGGCTATGGGAGGCCAGAACATGTGTGACGTACACTTAATCCTTAAGCGATTAGTTACTCTACGTCACGATAACTTGCTACAAGAAGGTCGGCATGATTGGATGCACTTCTTGGGCACAAGTAAACTAGAGTGGGCAGTCTTGCTCACAGTTATACAAAGGAACATTAGAAAATATGTCAATCCTAGTTTCACTATTAGCTTTGATTGCGCTAGTCCGTTTTTGGCAACTGCCAACGGCCAAGTCTACTTCGAGAACGTATTTCCTGACAACGGTAAATGGTCATACCGCATGGCGCCTAGTGCAGATGACAAAAAATACGCAACAGACACACGAAAATGGTCAGACGGAGTTGTAGCCGATGGCATTTACCCACGTTGGGAAGATAGTCCATTAAGCGACATGATGAAGATGAAGGATGTGTGCATTTACAAACCGGGCGACCTTAATAAAAACGGTAAAGAAGGCAAAACAAGTTGGGACAGCTTTAGCTATGCTCTACTAATGGGACATAATGTATGGATGCATTTGACTGCCGTACAAGAAGCCAATCGTCGCTTTGATGCTGGTGCTCACCCTGCTATGATGCGTAGCTCGGGCCCAGGTGGAGAATACTTTGAGCATCTGGTAGAAGCTATCTTTGCCGAAACAGACAAACAAAAGGCCTTGGACTTAATCGAATCCTACAGTACATACTGGACCGAGATTATTGGCACACGTGGATTTAAAGGCAAAAAGGCTATTAATGGTAATGCTATGTTTGATCAGTTATTTGAAGTAGAAGGCAGTGAAGAAGTTGAAGAACATCATATTGATGATTCTGGATTAGACGAATCAAAACTAGACGCATTGGAGGCAGAATGACAATCCCAGCACGTATTAAACATTTAGAAGATGAGCATGCCAAACTTGATAAAAAGATTGATGGTTTGGAAAGCACAGGCGCATTTCAGGATGAACTATTAAACAAGTTGAAAAAACAACGGTTGCATATTAAAGACGATATTGTTAAACTTAAAGAAGAACTAGCATTCAGAGAGCGTAAAACACATGGTTAGAGCAGGTCACGAACAGGTAAACTTCTTTGTAGGCAAGGAAGTAGAACACAGTCCAGCATATGGACATCGCACACTATTTGTAGTAGGTATTCAAGATGCCGGTGTTATTTTAAACTTAGTTAAGAATAATAACTGTACCCATGTTTATTTTGGCGCCAATCAAAGTTTTCCTAATCCAGAAGTTAACGATGGAGATACCTGGCGTGAATGGGAAGGTATGATTACCGAGTGTCTACAAGCCGGTATACTATGTACATTAGATTTAGATTCCTCTGCCGCCGAAGGCCTAGCTGAAGGTTGTTTAATCGAGTACAATAACTTTATTCCAATGATCTCAGTTAAGTTGCCTTATATTCAACTGCTAGGATACAATGCTACTCTTAAACTAGATGATAAAGATTTTGCTAAGACAAACCCCGGTGTTTGGTGCCATAGCATACACGAACTGCGTGATCGTAGCGTGTTCACAGATTGGTCTCGATATACACAAGATGAAGTAATACGATGATCAAATGTCCGCTACCGTGGACAGGTATTGCAGTTGAACCCGATGGTATGGTTAAGAACTGTGCTGTTAGCTCTATTCCCCTTGGAAATCTAAAGTTCCAACCAATCAAAGATATTCTTGATGGTTACACTAATCAAGACATACGTACAAGTTTAACTTACGATGCTTGGCCGACCGCCTGTAATCAATGTAAAAGTGTCGAACAAATAGATCCATTGTTTAGTAACCGTGCTTATCAACTTGAACTACACCAAGATGTCAACATTGATTACGCCGGTAAACATAGTTTAACGCAGTTAGATCTACGTTGGTCTAATACTTGTAACTATGCCTGTGTTTACTGTAGTCCAACATTAAGTAGCCAATGGGCACGGGAACTAAGCCAACAAGTCAATGCCGATCGAGAACATTTTGTAAAGTTAAAAGAGTATGCCTTTGCTAACTTATCTAATGTTAAAGAAGTATATCTAGCCGGTGGCGAACCACTGTTAATCAAAGAAAATCTAGAGCTACTAGAAGAACTACATCAAATCAATCCCGATTGTCTAGTACGTATTACCACCAATGCTAGTAACCTAACAAACAAGATTTACGAACAAATCAAACAGTTTAAAAATGTTAAATGGGAAGTAAGTGTTGAAGCCACCGGTGCCCAGTTTGAATACATACGCTATCCTGGAGTATGGTCTGAGTTTGAACGTAACTTAAAACAGTTATTAACGGAGTGGGACAATGTGGGTATTACCATGAACTACTTCTTACTTACTGCCGACACTATTATTGAAACTGGATTATATATTAATAGTCTAGGAGTTGATCTGAATAAAATAGCAGTACATACAGTAACTGGGCCAAAGTTTTTAGATGCTCGTAATATAAAAGATTTAGATAAGATTACTGCTTACCTAAATACCTATACAGAAACCGCAACAACATTTGGACAAAGTATTCAGAATTGTCGGGATTTTCTTACCAAACCGTTTGACAAAGATCCTGCTAATGTTGTATACTCATTGAACAATATAGATCAACGCAGGACATTAAATTTTACTACAACTTTTCCCAATCTAAATAAACTATTAGATGTTTAAAAACTTACGTATTGATATACTAAACTGGCTAGCTGCCGGTAGATTAGTTATAGAAAAAGAAAAGAAACCACAGGAATATAAACCGATGAGTTATACATTAGGCGGAAATGGTGCTGGCTCTATTAACATCAGCCCCACTTATCAACAATCAGCTAGTCCACAATCCAGTCAAACAATGACTATTAAGATTACCCCAGCTAATGGCGGAACTATTGTACAGATGCAAACAAACGAATATGGCAACGGAGAGTTACATATTATTCCCGACGGATCGGACTTCGATCGCGAATTGGGAAAGATTATTACAATGAGTAAACTTAAGGCATAACATGAATCAAGAACAAAGAGCACAAACAGATCGTATTATGTCCGCGGCACAAAGACAGATTTGGGTTACGTTTCAACGAGAAGGCATACATTGCTACCCAGCGGCAGCAACTGACCCGCTACTAGCAACAGGAGATGAATATGATGTATCGTTTTTGGCTAGTCCTCATCGCCATATCTTTCATTTCAGGGTGTCAATCGATGTATTCCACAATGACAGGGACATCGAGTTCATCCAGTTCAAACGCTGGCTTGAAAACCTTTACACTGGGACCGGTCCCTTTGGTGAAGGTCGAGTTTTAGAACTTAACTATAAGTCTTGCGAAATGATTGCAGATGACTTATACACACAAATTGCCGCACGTTATCCTAATCGTGCTGTTACAATCGAAGTATCCGAGGACGGTGAAAACGGATGCCAGATTACTTACAACCTCACCCGTCCAAGTCAATCAATCGTTATTTAAAAGGAAATATCATGGCCAAACCAGAATGGCTTACTAAGTATCTTCGCCTTAAACCTGAAGTAAAAACAATCTTTGAAGATTTAGAAGTATACAAACAGTTTTGTCAAGATTACGGCTATCCGTATGACGAAAAACACTTATACAATGAGCGTACTCCCTATGGCGAGTATGTTAAAATGACTAAAGGTCGTGAACCTTGGGATCAGTGGCGTACTCCTAAGCGTGATCGTACTAACTTTAAGCCACGTGATAATAACTGGAAACCGCGTGACTAGTTATATTGTTAGTTACTATATAGGATCGGGTAGAACTAGGAAATCTTTTAAGACTTTAACAGAGGCTATTAGATTTTCAGTCTATTCGATACCTTTTGATAGTTTTTTTCAAATTATTAAAGATTAATGAGATTATATAAAATGCGTAAATTATGGTATATGGGGTTGGAGCCTTATAAAGCTCGTTACACTCTACAACTACAAGAGTGGAATCGTGCTGTATTTGAACGTCGTGGTATCAACTACGAAATCGTTGAAGGTGAAACACTCAGTAACGATCAAGCTATTGTAACAGGACAGGTGCTAGATGCACATGGTCGTACTTACTTTGGTATGAGTCAGCTAATGAATCTTGTTAAAAAGATGAAACAAGGAGAAGTTACTAATGAAGATGTTATCTACTTTGAAGACATGTTTCAACCCGGTATCGAGAGCTTGCCTTACATTATGGATCAAATCGATCCTGCTCACCGTCCTCGTATTGCTGTTCGCTGTTTGGCACAAAGTATTGACCCTGATGATTTCGTTCATGTTTGGGGTATGCAAAAGTGGATGGGACTTTACGAAAAGATGGTGGATAGTTTTGCGGATATTATCCTAGCATCAAATGAAGAAATGGCCATGCACATGAAGGTTGCCGGATGGGAAGGCGACATCTATAACATTTCTGGACTGGCATTTGGTAAGGCGGAAGTTCGAGCACGTGTACCCGGAGAACTTAAGCCATTTATAGATCGCAAATATCGTGTAGGATTTGCCGCACGTTGGGATCAAGAGAAACAGCCAGACTTTTACATGGACTTTATCGAAGCATGGCATGCTAAACATCGAGATAACTTCCCAATGAATACTGTTGAGTTCTGTATCTTTTCAGGTGCCAAATTAAAAAGCAACAACGACAGCTATATGGCTCGTACACGTGACTTACAAGCACGTGGCTTGCTGACTGTATACGAGGATTTAGAAAAAAATGATTACTATGCTTTGCTTAATGACACTAGGGTATTGTTTAATTGCGCTTTACAAGACTGGGTCTCCAATACTGTATCCGAAGCTGATACGCTTGGATCGAATGTTTTATATCCTGCTTATCGTAGCTTCCCTGAAACTTTTGCAAATGACGCAAGCCGGTTATACGTTCCTTGGTCGATAGATGATGCAATGACCAAGTTATGGGGTGCGTTACAAGCACCAAGCCCAAATATGGGTAAGATCTCAGATTGGACCGATGGCACCATTGATCGCATCGTAGACATATTAGAGGGCAAAGGTGAACAATGGCGTCGTATGTCAACCGATTACCGAAAACATACACACGAGTCCAAATTTTAGAATGACACAAAAATAAAACAATGCTATAATACATTATGGACTTTATTCTTTACATTATCTTAGGTTTGGTTTGCTATCTAGCAGGACGTACTTCTGCACCCAAAGAAGTAGTTAAGCAAATAGAAATGACTGACAAAGAACGTCGAGATTATGAAATCCAGTTAAATTTAAATCAATCGTTACTAACAGAAGTACAAAACTATAGACAGTTAGAAAATCAACTCAGAGGCGAACTATGGGACACCAAGCAGAAGTTAAAGAAGTTACAGCAGAAGAACTAGTAGAACTTATTAAGTTCACACCACGCACCTACAAGATCTCTATGTGGGGTTACGGTGGCGAAAAAGTCATGGGCACAGTTGGCCAGGACGTTTGGGATTATTGCACAGAGAATCAAGTTGATCTCAGTGATTTGGCCTGGGATAGTGATGCCGCCGAAAACATGGGTCTTGATCCTGATCGTTTACCATTTTATCCAGGATCTTGGTACGAGTGCGATAGCATGGGTCACGTTCACGGCGTTAGTCGTAATGCAGGTACACTACAGATTGAAGATGAAAACGGTGATACAGTACTTGAACGTAGTCTAGAAGATTTTGATGGTTGTGACGATAGCGCACAGCTTGACACCGATGACGAAGTTTGGATTGGAAGTCGCAAAAAAGGCGAAGTAGTGTTTGTTGGCAGTTCAAACGAAAAAGGTACATTCTTTGAAGGTGAAATTGAACTTCGTGCACCATTTGATATTGAAAAGCTAACTTTACATATTTCCGATTTTGATGACGAAGAAATTGTGCATGGTGTTAGCTATGACGGTGAAGACATTGACAACTGGGGCGGCTCAACAGATGGTAAAAGTTCGGACTTTGTCATGGTGCGTATGATTGACGACGAAGGACACTTTGAACGCTACGAACCCGAAGAAAAAGATTGGGGACATCCTGAGTATGGTACTAGCCCAGAGTCATGGGAAAAGACTGTAGACTTCAAATTTCCTAAGCAGAAGCCAGTACACCCAGGATACTATAATGCTGTATGGAGTCACTTTGGTACCACATACGGTAGTTTGTATTGGGATGGTGAAAACTTTGGTGAGTGGGAATACGGCAAGTTTAACGCTATTGGTGGTGTAAAGACTTGGTCGGGATTTAACTGGGACACAAGCTCGTGGGCAAATCGTCCGCTAGAGCCAGTTGATGTTGCATGCGATAACAAGGAGTGCGGCTGGGTAGGTATGGGATCAGACCGAATCGAAGATGCTGAATATAACGATCACTGCCCTGCTTGCAATGGTACAGAGTTTACGTGGATTGATTATGATCCCAATACCAAAGAAGGACGTGCTAATCGCAAGAAGTATTGTCGCACTAAGAGTGATGTATCCGGCTTAGAAGACGATCTTGAAAAACTTAAAGCAGAGTTTGAAGCTTTATGTGCCGATGATGAATATATTCAAATAGAGGATTAACGTGACGACCTTTACTACAGAGGATTTAGAATCATTACTAACAGACTGGTTCCCAGGTGATGTAGATCCAGTTAACGAAGGCGAATATGATGTAATGACGCTACATTGGCCTTGGCCGCATCGTGTTATATGGACTAAGGAAAAGGGATGGGATACCACAGAAGCAGTAGGACAGTGGCGCGGATTAAAAATAAGGATTCCGGAATGAGTAACTTAGGTTGGTTTATAACAACTGTAATCGCTACACCAATTGCATCATTGCTATGCTGTTGGTTTGGTATTAAATTCGGAGGCCTTTGTGCAAGCAAAACCAGAAACTAACGGACAACCTAAATGCGGTTGCGGGAAAACAATGCACCCACCTTACTGCGATGGTAGTCATGGTCGTAATGCCGAGCAGTATGAAGAGTGGAAGCGTAAAGTAGAACTAGAACGCTATCAAAAGCAAGCACAGGAACTTTGGTTTGATGGCGGATCATGTACAGGCGGTAAACCCGAGTGAGCGACACCGATATTAATATTGCTATTATATTAATCATATATTTTGCTATAAACTTAGGTATATTGTGGCTGGTACACGCACTTACAAAGAAATATAATGACTAGACGAATCGTAGTAACTGGTGGATGTGGCTACATTGGTAGCCATGTAGCACGAGCATTTAAACAAAACGGAGACTCTGTTCTTACAATAGATCGAGTCTTACGTTTGCATACACTAAAGGACATTGATGGATATCATATCGGAGATTTTGCTGACGATGCTAGCCTTGCCGCCATTTACGACTATAATCCTGACGTCATTGTACATTGCGCTGGCACC
>Ga0164297_10002107_pt1 | contig 20063 bp, 17 predicted proteins | sample GEODES058metaG_FD_113539 | JGI IMG/M metagenome (GOLD analysis project Ga0164297, IMG submission 113539) | Dystrophic lake water microbial communities from Trout Bog Lake, Wisconsin, USA - GEODES058 metaG | ecosystem: Environmental > Aquatic > Freshwater > Lake | place: USA: Trout Bog Lake... | reverse complement strand
TGAATGACGGTGTGTGTGGTCACATTCACCAATGTGGAGCGGTCGTAGTAAGGGACAATTTCGACGCCTTGGGGCAAACTACCATCACCATTGATTTTGACCACAGCCGCGTGGACGCGCTCAATCACATCCTTGGTTTGTTGCGTACGGTTCATGACCACAATGCCTGTCACCACATCGTTGGTGTTGTCTCTACCGGCCTCACCCAAGCGAGGCACATATCCTAGGCTCACCTCTCCCAAGTCCTTGATGGTGACGGGTTGCCCGTTTTGTTGGGCGACCACCGTATTTTTAACATCGTCAATGTTTTGCACCAATCCTAAGCCACGAATGTTCACCGATTGCTCACCCACACTCACTGTTCTACCGCCCACATTGGCGTTGGCATTGTTGATGGCTGAGAGCACTTGTTGGAGGGATAGTGAATAACTCTCAAGTTTCAAGGGATCGACCTCGACGTGGTATTCCTTGGTGGTTCCACCCCAAGTGACCACCTGTGCTACTCCTGGGACAGTCAGAAGTCTTCTGGAGACGACCCAGTCTTGGAGGCTCCTGAGGTCGGTCAATGAATAGGTTGCAGGCCCCTTCACTTGGTAGCGCAAAATCTCACCCACCAAACTCGAGGCTTGAATTTGCGGTTGAACATTGTTGGGTAAATTCACGTTTTGTTGCAAGTTAATGGCGGTCTGAGTCAACGCTTTGACATAGTCCTCACCATACTTAAAAGTAACGCGAACAAAGGAGAGCCCGTAAAAGGATGTGGAGCGGATGTTATCCACCCCCATCGTGGTGGCCAAGCCGACTTCAATGGGGCGGGTGTAGTAGCGCTCCATCTCTTCGGCTGAGAGGCCAGACGCTTGGGCCGTGATCTCCAAAATCACCGGAGCCGGGTTGGGGTAGGCCTCAACGTTGAGCTTATAAAAAGCCAGAAGTCCAAAAGCCATGAACGCTAGCAAGGCTACCAACATGATGGGTTTGCGCGTGAGCACAAACGCGAGAATGGGTCTAAACAAGATAGATCCTTTAGTTATTGGTGAGCAAATACAAATTGCTTAAAAAAAGTGACTTGTCTCGCGCGATTTTTTCGCCCACATTCAATCCGCTGAGAATTTGCACCATGTTGTGTTGCGTAAGTCCGGCCTTGACTTGGTGACGCGTGAACTGCAAACCGTCTTCAGTGACCCAGGCAGTGGTAGTGCCATCGGATTCGCGGGTCAATGCATTGGTGGGTACAGCGGGTGAACTTACGGGTGAGGAGAGTTTTACAGTCACGGTGGCTAGCATTTGAGGCTTGAGTAAATGCTGTGGGTCCACAATATTGGCTCTTACCACCACGCGGTGGGTGTTGGGGTCTGAGACATCTGCAATAAAGCTGACACTTCCGTTAAACGCGTGATCATAGGCTTGTACTTTGAGAGAGACGCCTTGGCCAACATGGTAGTCACCAATTTCTGACTCGGGAACACTGGCCAAAAGCCACAAGCTTTGTACATTGGCCAAGGTGAGAGGTGCAGTGGCCATTCCCGGCTGTACATATTGACCTTGGGTTCCATTTCTCGCAACGACCCGAGCACTAAACGGTGCACGCACGGGCATTAACGTCTGCACTTGGTGTTGACGTTCGATTTGATCGACTTCATTGGCGGTCAGTCCAAAAAGAGTCATGCTGCTTCTTGCAGCCTTGTAAGCCGCCTCGCTGCTTTGTTGATCAGAGACGTTTTGTTGAAACTCTTTTTGTGAAATGCTTTGGTTTTCAAAAAGAATTTTTGCTCGGGCCAATGTGTCATTGGCCACCTTCAAGGATGCAGCACTGGCCAAGAGCGTTGCCCCAGCTTGTGCCAAATCGGGTACGTCTACGGTGAAGAGCACTTGACCTGCTTGCACGTTCTCGCCTGCTTTGACTAGAAATTGTGCAATTCTTCCTGAGTAAGGGGAAAAGACTTGAACGGTTTCGTCTTGATTAAAGTCGATGCTACCAATGGTCTCACGCTCAATTTCAAAAGATTTTGAGACAACCGGTCCAACATTGAGCTCCTTCACCTGCTCGGGAGCAAGTTGCAAGCGGTCTGAGCCCAAACGAATCGCCATGGTGGCATTGGGTTCGGGTTTTTCGACAGGGGGCTTAAGTGGTTTGAAAAACTCGTAAGCCAAGCCACCCAAAGCAAGCAACGCCACACCTGCAACGATGGCAATGCTTAGGCGAGGGGTCACACGACCGCTTGATGAGTTTGGTACAGATGATTTATTTTTCATGTCCGGAGAAATTCTGTTCATTGGCCATCCATTCGAGTCTAGGGTTAACTCGGTAGGGTGCAACTGTACAAAATCAAACCTGACTAGAACCTGATCATTCGAAAGAAGAGTGTATTTTTTTTGCGTTTAAATAATATAAAAGTACTAATTTTACGCAAAAATCCGAGTTTTAGCTCGTGCGGATGAGGAGCTGAGATGCCAAATCGCGTAAGGCTGACTTATAAACTGAATCGGGCAATGGATTTAAAGCCTCTATAGCCAACAGCGCTTGGTGATGGGCGACGGCTCGTGTGGCTTGCATGGCACCTGTGCGTTGGATCACTTGAAGAATGGGTTCGAGTTCAATTTCAGAGTCTTGCTCGATTGCATTCTTAATGAGTTGACGTTCACGGGCATCGGCTTTTTCCATTGCAAAAATCAGAGGCAGTGTTGTTTTGCCTTCACGCAGGTCATCGCCTAAATTTTTGCCCAGTAATGCGCTCTCACCTTCGTAGTCCAGCGCATCATCGATAACTTGGAAGGCGGTCCCTAAAGCAACGCCATACTCAGCACATGATTGTTGCAGTGCGTCTGGGCATGACGCCATGATGGCGGGGAGCCTAGCGCTGGCTTCAAAGAGCTTTGCGGTCTTGGAGCGAATGACTTGCAGGTAGTCTTCTTGGTTCAAATTTGCATTGTGCAAATTCATCAACTGCTGAACTTCACCCTCAGCGATCACGTTGGTGGCGTTGGCTAAAACTTCCATGACCTTCATGTTTCCGCAGTCCACCATCATCTGAAACGCTCGGGAGTATAAAAAATCCCCGACCAAGACACTGGCTGGATTGCCAAATGACACATTGGCGGTGGCGCGTCCCCGGCGCAATGTGGAGTCATCTACCACGTCGTCGTGCAAGAGGGTGGCCGTGTGGATGAATTCAATCACGGCAGCGATTTCAAATCGGTCCTCTTTTGTATAGGACAAGGCACCTGAGATCAAGAGTAAGAGGGCAGGGCGAATGCGTTTTCCACCCGCAGAAATGATGTATTTGGCGACCTCACCGACCAGAGGCACAGCGGAGCTCAGGCGCTTAGAGATGACGGCGTCCACATGATCCATGTCTTGGGCGATCAAAGTGGCGTAAGCGTTGGAGGGATTTTCGAGAGTCAAGGGCGTTCACCTGAATAGAATCCCCATTATAAGGACTGTGGCAATGAGTACTTTCAGACCCAAAGTCGACTCACAAAATCAGCAGTTTGACCACTTAAATATTTTTAAGAACTAAAGTACTATTAATTTTTGTTCGCAAAGCCTGAAATAGGTCTCCATTGAACGGAAAGACACAGTTGACTAGACCCAAAAAGCCATCAATGCTAGAATGGAGGGCTCTGTAAAAATCCTTTTGCAGGGTTCAAAGATTACACAGTATTCCAAGAGGTCCTTATGTACGCGGTCATAAAAACCGGTGGCAAACAGTATCGTGTTGCTGCAGGCGAAAAAATTAAAGTAGAACAGATTGCTGCGGACGTTGGCCAAGAGATTGTGATTGACCAGGTGTTGGCTGTCGGAGACGGCGCCAATCTCAAGGTTGGCACGCCCTTGGTGTCCGGCGCAACGGTCACGGTCACAGTTGTGGCCCATGGTAAGCACGACAAAGTGCGCATTTTCAAAATGCGTCGTCGTAAACATTATCAAAAGCGCCAAGGGCATCGTCAGCAATTCACAGAATTGCACATTGCCTCGATCCACGCTTAAGTCCAACAAGGAGCATTAGAAATGGCACAGAAAAAAGGCGGCGGCTCGACGCGAAATGGACGTGACTCCAAGCCAAAGATGCTAGGTGTCAAAAAGTTCGGTGGTGAGAACATCACTGCTGGAGCGATCATTGTTCGCCAACGTGGAACCAAGTTCCACCCCGGCGTGAATGTGGGCATCGGCAAAGACCACACATTGTTTGCTTTGGTAGATGGTCACGTGAGTTTCAGCACCCGTGGTGCTTTAAACAAACACATGGTGGACATTACCCCTGTTTGAAACTGACTTGGGGCAAAGCCTAAAGAGCTGAGAATTAGCCCCGCTGGTCGGGGCTAATTTATTTGGCGAAGTTTTATTAAGGCCTTACTTCTTTTGTGGTACGGCCTTGATTAAAAATAGGCTCAACTTGACCGCAATCCATTCGTCAGTATTGGCTACCCTAGCGCAAAGAGCGATTAAACATCATGAAATTTGTTGACGAAGCCATCATAGACATTGCCGCTGGCGATGGGGGGAATGGCTGTGTGTCATTTCGTCACGAAAAATACAAAGAATTTGGGGGCCCCAACGGTGGTGATGGCGGTCGGGGAGGGCATGTGTATGCCATGGCCGATGTCAGTTTGAACACCTTGGTGGATTTTCGGTTTGCAAGGCGACATGAGGCCAAACGCGGACAGCATGGCATGGGTTCGGACATGTTTGGTGCTGCTGGCGATGATATTGTGCTCAAAATGCCTGTAGGAACCATCATCTCGGATGCTGAAACGGGTGAAGTTTTACATGAACTCTTGACACCGGGTGAGCTCATCTTGGTGGCCAAAGGCGGTGATGGCGGCTTTGGCAATATGCGTTTTAAAAGCTCCATCAACCGAGCACCCCGACAAAAAACTCCGGGAGAACTGGGGGAGAAACGACTGGTCAAGCTCGAGCTCAAGGTGTTGGCCGATGTGGGGTTACTGGGGATGCCCAATGCGGGCAAGTCCACTTTGATCACGGCCATCTCGAACGCAAGGCCCAAAATTGCCGACTATCCGTTCACCACTTTGCATCCCAATTTGGGGGTGGTGCGGGTTGGGCCGAGTCAAAGTTTTGTTGTGGCCGATGTACCAGGACTCATTGAGGGAGCATCTCAAGGTGCGGGGCTTGGACATCAGTTCCTAAGGCATTTACAACGCACCCGACTTTTGCTGCATTTGGTGGACATGGCCCCATTTGACGATGCTGTGGACCCTGCTGCCCAGGCCAAAGCCATTGTTGCTGAGCTCAAGAAATACGACCCGGCTCTGTACGCCAAGCCTCGGTGGTTGGTCCTCAACAAAATGGACATGGTGCCCAAGGAGGAGCGAGAACAAAGAGTTGGAGCCCTTTTAAAGGCATTCAAATTCAAAGGACCGGTCTTTCAAGTCTCTGCATTGAGTAAAGACGGTTGCGATCACTTGGTCAAGTCAGTTTTTGAGTACATCAAATCAGTTCAAGTCGCTCAGGCTCAGCCTGAGTATGTGGATCCTCGCTTCGTGCCGGGTCTGGAGTTGAATGGCACAAGCTTGTCTCAAGACGATACTGAAGAGTTGACTGCGCAAGCGACGCTTAATGTAAAGTCCAAGGCTGAGTCAGTTCAAGCTAAACCTAAACCTAAGACCAAGGCTAATACCAAGACCAAGTCACAACAGAGCAACATTGAGAAGTCCTCTGTTGAAAAAAATCAAGTCAAAAAAGCACCCGCTAAAAAAGTGTCAGCTAAAAAGGCACCCGCCAAAAAAGTCCCTGCAAAAAAGGTATCTGCTAAAAAAGTAACAACACAAAAAGTGTCTGTTAAAAAATCATCCTCGGTGTCCAAAAAGCGCTCCTGAACCTTGACAATTTGAGTCTCCCTGGATTTACCCTCGCATCTCTTGAACTGATCTTATGCAAGCACTCAATACCGTGAATTTGTTGGAAAGCAATGAAGACACTCGTCTACGAGCGCGTCGTGCCATAGAACAGTCGCGTCGTTGGGTGGTCAAGGTGGGCTCGAGTTTGGTGACCAATGAGGGCCGTGGGCTTGATGAGAAAGCCATTGGAGAATGGTGTCGTCAGTTGGCTATTTTGCTCAACCCCCCTGCCCAATCAAAGCACGTTGCCATCGAAGTCATCATGGTCTCCAGTGGTGCAGTGGCTGAGGGCATGAAGCGTTTGGGCTGGAGTAGTCGACCCAGTGCAATACATGAGCTTCAAGCTGCAGCGGCAGTAGGCCAAATGGGCCTGGCCCAGATTTACGAGACCAAACTTAAAGAAAATGGTTTGGGTAGCGCTCAGGTGTTGTTGACTCATGCTGATTTGGCAGACCGTGAGCGTTATCTCAACGCCAAGTCCACCTTGCTCACCTTGCTCAAACACGGCGTGTTACCCGTCATTAACGAAAACGATACAGTCGTCAACGATGAAATCAAGTTCGGCGACAACGACACCTTGGCCTCTTTGGTTGCCAATTTGGTTGAAGCTGATGCGCTCATCATTTTGACGGATCAAGCCGGACTCTTTGACAGTGATCCACGCTCAAACCCTCAAGCTAAATTCATCGAATGTGCTCTGGCAGGAGATCCCTTGTTGGAGGGCATGGCCGGTGGGGCTGGTTCGAGTATCGGCAAAGGCGGCATGATCACCAAAGTGTTGGCTGCCAAACGCGCGGCAAGCTCGGGTGCCTCAACCGTCATTGCTTGGGGGCGAGAGCCCAACGCCTTGATCCGGCTTGCCAGTGGCGAGAGTTTGGGAACTTTGCTTTGGGCAAGTACTCCCAAATTGCAGGCTAAAAAGCAATGGATGGCTGATCATTTGCAGCTCAAAGGTGCATTGCTGGTGGACGTCGGGGCAGCCAGCAAGCTTAAACAAGGTGGCAGCTCTTTGCTGCCGATTGGGCTGGTGGGTGTTCAAGGAGACTTCTCTAGAGGAGAAGTCGTGGCCATCAAGGACCCGGACGGGCAAGAGCTCGCAAGAGGCTTGTCCAATTACGCCAGCGCAGAGGCAAGGCTATTGTGCAAAAAACCCTCCAGTGATTTTGAGGCAATTTTGGGCTACACCGCGGAGGACGAAATTGTCCATCGCGACAATATGGTCCTCATGCGCTAAGTAACCTTGGGTTTACTCGAGTTAATGCTCAAAAGACCCATCAGGAGGCAACTCGGTGTGACTCGAGAGTGTGTAGGGCACTCGAACTCCCAAGGTATGAGCCATGGACAGATCAGTTTGTGTGACAAGGTCTTGGCTTGAAGAGGATAAGACCTCTTGGCTTTGTTCAAGCTCAACTCTTGAAGGTCTCACGCGCTGTGAAAACTCTCTGGAGGGACGCGTGCGGTGAGAGTGGTTGTGCGGCTCCAAGCGTGGTAAAAACCGTTGCAACTCATTGAGCGCAGCTTCGTAAACACCCCGTTTGAACTCGACCACTACCTCCAATGGAACCCAAAAATCATTCCACCTCCAAGCATCAAACTCAGGGTGATTGGTGGCCCGTAAATTCAGTTGCCAGTCTTGGGCAACCAATTGCAGCAAAAACCAAATTTGTTTCTGCCCTTTGTAATGCCCCCTGGCATCTCGTCTAATATAGCGGTCTGGCACCTCATAGCGCAACCAATCTCTGGTTCGGGCAAGAATGCGCACATGATCAGGCATGAGCCCGACTTCTTCATGCAGTTCTCGAAACATGGCTTGCTCAGGGCTCTCGCCCTTGTCAATACCACCTTGAGGAAACTGCCAACTGTGACTGCGTATTCGCTTGCCCCAAAAAACCTGATTTCGATGATTGACTATGATGATGCCAACATTGGGCCTAAAGCCATCTCTGTCAAGCATAATCAACTCTCAAATTTTTCAATTGAGTTGATTATGCACAGTCCCCCCATTTGATCAAGGGGGTGTTTGTGATTTTTTTCAATTCAATGAATGAACTTCGCTGATTTTTAAACTTTAACTTGGGACCAACCCGCGACATGAAAGCCTCTCAATTCCTCGTCTCCACTCTTAAAGAAGCCCCACAAGATGCTGAGATCGTCTCTCATCAGTTGATGATTCGTTCTGGAATGATCAAAAAACTGGGGGCTGGTATTTACAGCTATATGCCCATGGGCCTGAGGGTTATCCGCAAGGTCGAGGCCATCATTCGTCAAGAAATGGAGCGTGCCGGTGCGATCGAGCTCACCATGCCACTCGTGCAGCCTGCAGAATTGTGGCAAGAGACCGGGCGTTTTGAGAAGATGGGTCCCGAATTGCTCCGTATTCGTGATCGTCATGAGCGTGACTTTGTCATTCAACCCACCTCCGAGGAGGTGGTGACCGATATTGCCCGTCAAGAAATCAAGAGCTACAAGCAATTGCCTAAGAATTTTTATCAAATTCAAACCAAATTCAGGGATGAGCGACGCCCCCGCTTTGGTCTCATGAGGGGGCGTGAATTCATCATGAAAGATGCCTACAGCTTTGATGTAAGTCCTGACAAGGCAAAGGAAAGCTACGCCGTCATGGCCAAGGCATATCGGCGTATTTTTGACCGCTTTGGCTTGCAGTACCGTGCAGTGGCCGCTGACAGTGGCGCCATTGGAGGCGACTTGAGCGAGGAGTTCCAGGTGATTGCGGCCACGGGTGAGGATGCCATCGTGTTTTGTCCACAAAGTGACTTCGCGGCCAATATGGAAAAAGCCCAGGCTTTGCCACCCAACCACGTTCGCCAAGAGGCCACACAAGCCTTAAAGCGCGAAGCCACGCCCACTCAAACGACGTGTGAAGACGTCGCTGCCCTTTTGAATATTCCTTTACAAAAAATGGTCAAGTCCCTGGTCTGGGTTTATGAGCCAGAGGGTGAGGGTGCAACTGTTGCAGCGCAATATTGGTTGGTGCTGATCCGAGGGGACCATGAACTCAATGAGGTGAAACTCGGTAAGGTGCCATCACTGTCTCAAGGCCACTTGCGACTTGCACATGCCAAAGAGATTGAGGAATTGTTTACTTGCGTCCCCGGCTTTTTAGGTCCCGTTGGAAGGCCTCAGAGCGTGAGGTTGTTGGTTGACCGTGAAGTGGCATTGATGTCAGACTGGGTTTGTGGTGCCAATGCGCCTGGGTTCCATCTCTCAGGCGTGAATTGGGGTCGTGATTTGGAGCTGCCCTCTGAGGAGTTGATCCATGACCTCCGAAATGTGGTGAGTGGAGACCTCTCCCCCTGCGGTAAAGGTCAATTGAGTATCGAGCGCGGCATTGAGGTCGGTCATATCTTTTACTTGGGAACCAAGTACTCCAAGGCCATGAACGCCACCTTTTTGGATGTCAACGGCAAGCCTCAAGCCATGGAGATGGGGTGCTATGGCATTGGTGTGACCCGATTGCCAGCTGCGGCGATTGAGCAAAATCACGACAGCAAGGGCATGATTTGGCCAGAATCCATTGCGCCTTTTGTCCTGGTGATTTGTCCCATTGGAATGGACCGCAGCGATGAGGTCCGCCTCCAAGCGAATGCACTCTACGATCAGGCCTTACAGCAAGGGTGGGATGTGATTTTGGACGACCGTGGCGAGCGTCCTGGGGTCATGTTTGCTGACTGGGAGCTCATTGGTGTACCTCACCGTTTGGTTGTCTCCGAGAGAAGCATCAAATCTGGTGTGGCAGAGTACCAGCACCGACGAGACAGCCAAGCCACTGAGCTTGGGTTGGATCAAGTGATGGCATTCTTAAAAGACAAAATCCAGGTTTCAATGCATTGAAACCTGGATTCAAAGGCGCAACAGGTTGATCCCTTGTTGCGCCTGGTTCAATCAGGGGTTGAGCGCTTTAAGATTAAATTTCAAGCTTTGGCTGAAATCAATTGGGTCAATTCCCCTGATTCGAACATCTCCATCATGATGTCCGAGCCACCAATGAACTCACCTTTGATGTAGAGTTGTGGGATCGTTGGCCAGTTGCTGTACTCTTTAATGCCTTGGCGAATTTCAGGCTCTTCAAGCACATTGATTGTTTTGAGGCTTTTCACGTCCACACCAGAGGCTTTGAGGACTTGGATCGCACGCCCAGAAAATCCACATTGAGGAAAGTTCGCGTCTCCCTTCATGAAGAGTACCACGTCGTGGTTTTTGACCAATTGATCAATTTGTGTATGTACGTTATCCATGATCCGGGAACTCCAATAAACAATGAAATGAAAAACTCATTGAGGCCAATCCCTAAGAGACTTGGGCCACATGGTTTAACAATAAAACTAACTCGTATTATTCCATGTTTGGGCTCTGCCCGCCAGTACACCGAGGGATGCCCGCGAGGTCAGGGCGGGTTTTGATATTGATGTAACCCAGGTCTTCAAGAGTCTCACGCACACGAGCGCTTTGGTCATGACCGTGCTCAAAAAGTAACCAAGCACCTGCTTTGAGGTGGGATATGGCTTGCTTAGCGATCGCTCGAATGTCGGCCATTCCCTCCTCTGGGCTTACCAGTGCACTGAGGGGTTCGTGCAAAAGATTTTCCAAATGAGGGTCCCCGGGTGCGATGTAGGGGGGGTTGGAGACGATCAAATCAAAGAGATGGCTCTCCATTCCCTCAAGCCAACTGCCTTGTCGAACCATCAACTGAAGGCTCAGAGCCTGGGCATTATGCTGGGTCAAGTCCAAAGCATTTAAGCTCTGGTCGATGGCCCAGACCTCGCACTCAGGCGCATTTTTTTTCAGTGCCAAAGCAATCGCCCCGCTACCACAACCTAAATCCACCACTTTGAGCATTTTTTCATTCAAATTCAATGAATCTAAAGGTCTAATTGGTGAGTTGGTACTTACTTTTTTTCTCGAATTGAGTATCTCTAAGGCCCAGTCCACCAATACTTCGGTGTCAGAGCGAGGGTCCAGCGCTCGTTCATCGACCTTCAGGGGCAGGCCATAAAAGCAACTCTCTTGGGTGATGTAAGCCAGGGGTACATGAGCGAGTCGACGCCTCACATCAGCCCAAAACAAGGACTCTTCAGTAGGGGTCAATTCGGTTTGGTCATGGGTATAGAGCCAGACTTTTTCGCTTTGTGCACGGCCCATGGCTTTGAGCATCAAGCACTGAGCCTCCAAGCGTGTGAGGCCGTGTTGACAAGAAAGGTTGATTAAGGCGCCTAGAGTGTTTGATTCGCCTTGGTGTGTATTCAAGGCCGAGCCTTCATCATTTGAAATGCTAGAGGGGTGAGTCATCGTGACGTGGATCTCAAACCACAAGGCCACCAATTTCAAGGTCTTGCATGAGCTCACTTTCGCGGGCATGTTGCAAGGCTGTCAACACCTCGGCCAAGTCACCTTCCATGATTTGAGAGAGTTTATAAAGAGTGAGGTTAATGCGGTGGTCACTCAGACGGCCTTGAGGGAAATTATAGGTACGAATTCGGTCGGAGCGGTCACCACTGCCGATGAGGCCTTTGCGCGTGGCAGCTTCTTTCAAGGAGCGCTCGAGTCTGTCCTTTTCTTGAATCCTTGCCAAAAGCACTTGCATGGCTTTGGCTTTGTTGCGGTGCTGAGAGCGGTCGTCTTGGCACTCAGCCACAATGCCAGTGGGGATGTGGGTCACTCGAACGGCTGAGTCGGTTTTGTTAATATGCTGTCCCCCCGCTCCCGAAGCACGGTAGGTGTCGATTCTGAGGTCTTGAGGATTGATCTCAATACTTTGGTGCGGGTCGGGCTCTGGCATCACCGCAACTGTGCAAGCACTCGTGTGGATTCGGCCCTGAGACTCTGTGGTTGGGATGCGTTGTACGCGGTGTCCACCCGACTCGAATCGCAACGCGCCATACACTTTTTCACCTTCGATGCGAAGCACCACCTCTTTAAAGCCACCGAGTTCGCTCTCGGATGCACTCATGATCTCGCACTTCCAGCCCACTTTCTCGGCGTAACGTGTGTACATGCGTAATAAATCGCCAGCAAAAAGGGCTGACTCGTCGCCACCCGTACCCGCACGAATTTCTAAATATGCATTGCGCGCATCCTCAGGATCCTTGGGCAGTAGTAGCCTTTGCAACTCAGCATCGAGTTGCTCGGTCTCGCTTTGTAAGGCGTTCACCTCAGCTTGCGCCATGGCAAGCATCTCAGCATCAGCTTGTGAGCCTTGTGGAGTCTGGGTCGATTCAGCCACGATCTCCTGGGCTTCTTGTAATTGAGCCACCGCACTTTGGTAGCGTAACCAGCGTGAGGCGATGACGGCCACGTCAGCATGCTCACGAGACAAAGCCATGAATTGCTGCATGTCTTTCAGGATATCTTCTTTGGAGAGTAAAAAATCAAGCTCCGCCAAGCGAACAGCATAGCGCTCGAGCTGGGTTTGCATAAAGGGTTTCATGGGTGGGTCAACGGTGAGGTAAAAATGATGTCAAGGCCAATTCTTTTTTTGAGCTCATGTCTTGAAATAAGCGCGGTTTTTTAGAGTCAATCGGATCAGTCTAGATTTCGGTGGGAAATGATGCAAAAAGTGCTCTCACATGGGACTTTGGACTCTAACCGTTGGACCTGTCTGGGCCAGTCTTTAAAACGGGAGGGGGAGTCAGGTGATGATTCAAGGGACGAATCGTGATCACACCGGCATCAAGCTTAAGGGGTCGCTAAACTTCAGGTCGACGCTAACGGTGGTGGCCTTCGCGAAGGAAGAAATGCTGGACTGCTTTGACTGAGGCCTCTCGCGATTGGGGGTCGGCGTGGTGCAACTCCGACATGGCGCCATGCAACATCTTTTGACTCAGCCCTTTGGCCAGCGACTCCAGAGCTTCGTCAATGCTTACCCCTTTGGCCAGTAACTTTTTCGCTTTGGCCAGTTCCAGGGCTTGCCAAGTTTGTGCTTGTGAGTTCAATTGTTGGATCAAAGGCACAATATTGCGCTCATCAAGCCATTTCACAAAGCTTTGTACGCCTTCGTCGATGATTCGTTCAGCATGCTCAACGGCCGCTTGTCGGCTAGCTTGAGCGCTTTGAACGGCACCACTCAAATCATCCACCGTGTACAAATACACATCACTCAAGCCCTTCACCTCAGGCTCAATATCTCGGGGAACTGCCATGTCGACCATGAAAATAGGGCGGCGCTTGCGGGTTTTCAAAGCCCTCTCCACGGCACCAAGTCCGATCAAGGGCAGAGTGCTTGCAGTGCAACTCACCACAATATCAAATTCGTGGAGTCGAAGGGGCAAATCGGCCAAACGCATCGCTTGGGCTTGGTACTGGAGTGCCAGGGACTGGGCTTTTTCGAGAGTGCGATTGGCAATACAAATTTGTGCAGGTTGCTTGGCCGCAAAATGAGTGGCGCAAAGTTCAATCATCTCGCCCGCACCGACAAAAAGCACATTCAAACGGCTCAGATCGCCAAAAATCTGTGACGCCAAGCGCACCGCAGCGGCTGCCATGCTGATGGACAATTGGCCAATTTCGGTGTTGCTGCGAACATCTTTGGCAACAGAGAAGGTGCGCTGAAAGAGTTGGTGCAGTGTCGTACCCAGCGAGCCAACCTCGGAGGCCAAACGGACTGCATCCTTCATTTGCCCCAAAATTTGTGGCTCACCAAGAACCATCGAGTCCAGACCGCTTGCAACCCTGAATGCGTGCCGGGCCGCTTCGTGGTCTCTCAGAACATAGCTGTGGGCTTGAAGGGTCTCAAAGGATACGCCTCCCGATTGAGCTAGCCACTCAATTGAGCGGTTAAGCGCAGGCTCATTGGAGGCGCAATAAATCTCAGTTCGGTTGCAGGTAGACAAAATGGCCGCTTCGGCACTACCAGAAAGGATGTTTTGTAGGCCACTCAACACAGGGGGCATGTGTTCGAGGGCGAAGGCAAACTTACCCCTCAAATCCAGAGGAGCTGTGTTGTGATTGAGGCCCAAAGCCCAGACTGCCATCCAGAGATTATAAAATTGACAGCATGCCTTCTACAAGTTTATTGAATCACATCGCTAATTTTTTTCTCCCAAGTCTTTTTTTGGCCTTGGTATTAGGCTTGAGGTTGGGTCTTATGGGTACGTGGAGGGGCAGAAAAAACACCACCACTCTGGCTTTTCGCTTGGCCATCGTCCTTTTTGTGGTCGGAGCCTTGTCGCAAGTGGGTTTGGTGTTGTATGGCTTTAAGGATGGCTCCATGGAGGGCTATGCCGCGCTCTGTGGTGTTTTGGCCTTGACCCATTGGCTTTGGACTTGGCGCCACAAAGACTAAGTGCCCAGGGTACGGGTGAATGCTCACAATTGACTGGAGTTGGCCCCCAAGAGGTCAACCATGGCGGTAATAAAGGTTAACAAAGGGGCAAAAAAGGGGCTGCCTAGCTTGGGCTCTAGATGCGCTCAACAAGGTCTTTTAGGGCTGTTTTGGCCGTACCAAGGCACCTAAGTTATTATTAGGGTTCTCTCTAACCCCCTCTTTTAGAGAACAAGACCCCAAAAAATCATGAATGCTCCCATTGCTCAGCGCTTTTTGATGGCGGCGGCTGAAGAAAGCCCCCGATTGCGAGAAATTCCTTACAACTACACCTCGTTTTCGGACCAGGAGATTGTTGCTCGAGTTCTTGGCCCAGCGTGTTGGTCCATCTTGGAGCGATTACGCCAAGAAAGGCGCACTGGCCGGTCTGCGCGCATGCTCTATGAAGTGCTGGGGGACATCTGGGTCGTGCAACGCAATCCGTATTTGGAAGACGATTTGCTTGACAATCCTAAGAGACGAGCTTTGTTGGTGGAAGCACTCTATCACCGAATTAATGAAATAGAGGCTAGACGCTCCCCCCAAGAAGATCTCGAGCGAGATGCTCTGGTCCTGGAGCTGCTCGGGCATGCCCGCGAGGCGATTGTGCGCTTTAAGACACAATTTGACGCTGTCTCTTTGCTACGTAAACGAACCTTGAAAGAGCTCAAGCGTTATACCGCTTTGGACAACATCAAGTTTGACCCCCTCTCACGCGTATCGCATGTGACCGATGCCACTGATTGGCGCGTCGAGTATCCATTTTTAGTGTTGACCCCAGACAGCGAGTTAGAGATGGCTGGACTTGTCAAGGGTTGTATTGATTTAGGACTCACCATCATCCCGCGTGGGGGCGGTACGGGGTACACCGGTGGAGCGATTCCACTGTCATGGCGCAGTGTGGTGATCAACACCGAAAAACTAGAAAAATTAGGCCCTGTGCAAATGCGTACTTTGCCGGGACTTGAGACCTCAGCACCGACCATTTTTACTGAAGCAGGCGTGGTGACACAGCGCGTGGCCAATGCCGCAGAAGAGGCGGGCTTCGTGTTCGCGGTCGACCCCACCTCAGCCGAGGCTTCGTGCATTGGGGGCAACATAGCCGTCAACGCTGGAGGGAAAAAGGCGGTACTTTGGGGTACTGCCCTTGATAACTTGCTCAGCTGGAGAATGGTGACTCCAGATGCCCAGTGGCTCGAGGTGACCCGTATAGGCCACAATTTGGGCAAAATTCACGATGTCCCCATGGCCTCCTTTGAGTTGGCTTATTACCAAGCCGATGGGGTCACGTTGTTGCGCCGTGAAAGACTTGATATTCCTGGCTCTGCTTTTCGCAAAGAGGGTTTGGGCAAGGACGTTACCGATAAATTTTTGAGTGGCTTGCCTGGTGTGCAAAAAGAGGGCTGTGACGGCCTGATCACCAGCGCGACTTGGGTACTTCACAAAATGCCCAGTCACATTCGAACCGTGTGCATGGAGTTTTTTGGCAACGCCAAGGACGCCGTTCCCAGCATCGTGGAGATCAAAGACTACATGTTCTCTGAGCAAAAAAGCTCTGGAGTCTTGCTCGCGGGCTTGGAGCACTTGGATGATCGATATTTGCGTGCTGTGGGTTATGCCACCAAGAGTAAGCGTGGGGGCTTACCCAAGATGGTTTTGCTAGCAGACATCGCAGGCGATGATCCTGATCAAGTCGCTAGAGTCAGTGCTGAAGTTGTCAGGCTTGCCAACTCCAGGAGCGGAGAGGGTTTTACGGCCGTGAGTGCAGACGCGAGAAAGAAGTTTTGGCTTGACCGGAAAAAAACAGCCGCTATTTCTCGTCACACCAATGCTTTCAAAATCAATGAAGACGTCGTGATCCCTTTGCCTCGCATGGCCGAGTACACCGACGGTATTGAGTACATCAATATTGAGATGTCCTTGCAAAACAAAATTGCATTGTGCACGGCTCTCGATCAGTTTTTTGCCAGTGGCCATTTGCCTCTAGACACGAATAAAGACCAAGGCGAAAAGCCCTCCAGCGATCTTGTGGAGGAGCGTGTCCGTCAAGCACGAAGCTTGCTGGCCGAGGTCAAAACATTGTGGCAAGGCTGGCTTGAGCAAAGCGCGCAACTTTTCCCCCAGCTCCAAGATCACTCACTTCGTGCCAGTTGGAAGACTCAAATCAAGGAGCCGCTCAACAAGATTTTCACAGGCGAAGTCTTCAAGCCCGTCTTGCTCGAGTGCAATGCCATTCATCAACGAGTCTTAAAAGGACGGGTGTGGGTTGCTCTTCACATGCACGCAGGCGATGGCAATGTTCACACCAACATCCCTGTCAATAGTGATGACTACGAGATGCTTCAAACCGCTCACCAAGCCGTGGCCAAAATCATGGTCCTGGCTCGAAAGCTCGATGGAGTGATCTCAGGTGAACACGGCATTGGGATCACGAAGTTGTCATTTCTCACCGATGCCGAGCTCGCCCCCTTTGCTGCATACAAAGAGCGCGTTGATCCCCAAGGTCACTTCAATAAAGGCAAATTGGTCAAGTTCGATCCCACTGATCTTTTGACTAAAAGAGGTGATTTGGCCAATGCCTACACCCCAAGCTTTGGCCTGATGGGGCATGAGTCTTTGATCATGCAGCAGTCAGATATTGGTGCAATTTCTGACAGCGTCAAGGACTGCTTGCGCTGCGGCAAGTGCAAACCCGTGTGTGCCACACACGTGCCACGTGCCAATTTGCTTTATAGCCCAAGAAACAAAATATTGGCCACCTCTCTATTGGTGGAGGCCTTTTTGTACGAGGAGCAAACTCGTCGAGGGGTTTCTGTGAAGCATTGGCAAGAATTTGAGGATGTGGCCGATCATTGCACGGTGTGTCACAAGTGTTTGTCTCCTTGCCCCGTCAAGATTGACTTTGGCGATGTGTCAATGAACATGCGTAATTTGCTCAGAAAAATGGGCAAAAAAAGCTTTCGTCCAGGAAATGCTGCAGCGATGTTCATGCTGAACGCAACCAATCCCGAGACCATCAAGTTCGCTCGCTCGGCCATGGTCGATGTGGGAATGAAAGCTCAGCGCTTTGTCAATGATTTGCTCTCCGGTTGGGCTTCGGCTCAAACGAAGGCGCCTCCCTCAAGCATTGGAGTGGCGAGTGTGAAGGAGCAAGTCATTCACTTTGTGAATAAGAAAATGCCTGGAAATTTGCCCAAGAAAACAGCCAGGGCTCTCTTGGATATTGAAGACCAAAATTACGTGCCCATTATCCGCAACCCCAAAACCACTCACGCTGAGACTGAGGCGGTGTTTTATTTCCCCGGTTGTGGCTCTGAGAGGCTTTTCTCACAAGTGGGTTTGGCCACGCAAGCGATGCTTTGGCATGCAGGTGTTCAAACGGTCTTGCCCCCTGGGTACTTGTGCTGTGGCTACCCCCAACGCGGTAGTGGTCAGTTTGACAAGGCTGAGAAAATCATCACGGACAACCGAGTACTGTTCCACCGGGTTGCCAATACGTTGAACTACTTGGACATCAAGACCGTGGTTGTGAGTTGCGGTACTTGTTATGATCAACTACAGGGTTATCAATTCGATAAAATATTCCCCGGCTGTCGCATCATCGATATTCATGAGTATTTGCTCGAAAAAGGCATTACCTTGGATGCCTCTAACTCGCAATCCTATCTCTACCACGACCCTTGCCACAGTCCTTTGAAGTTGCAGTCCCCTATGCTTACAGTAAAGGCGCTTGTGGGAGAGAACGTGCTCGAGTCTGAACGTTGTTGTGGAGAGTCGGGCACTTTGGGTGTTACCCGACCCGATATCTCTACCCAAGTGCGTTTTAGAAAAGAGGAGGAGTTGCTTTCCGATGAGGCCCGCATTCGGCAAGTGAGTGGTCAAGACAAAGGCGATGTCACCATTTTGACCAGTTGCCCCAGTTGCTTGCAAGGACTCACCCGATATGAGGGAGACTTAAAGAGTGGGCTTTTGAAGGCGGACTACATTGTGGTTGAGATGGCCAAGAGAATTTTGGGAGAGGACTGGATGCCTCAATACGTGCAAGCGGCCAATGCTGGCGGTATTGAGCGCGTGCTGGTGTAGTGTGGTGTGCTGGCGTTTGAGCTTTGCACACTGTAGATGAATTTTTTTGAAGATTGGATAAACTTTGATCGAGAAATCAAGCAAAAAGGCCCCCGCTGTTTTGGATCTCACAGTGCACCAAGGCTCAAAAAAGTTGGAGGTGACTTTTGCTGGCGGTGAGCGTTTTGAGATCGCTTTTGAGCTGATGCGGATTTATAGCCCATCGGCCGAAGTTCAAGGCCATGGGCCTGGGCAAGAGGTGCTGCAAACAGGAAAGCGTGGAGTGGGTATCTTGGCTCTAGAGCCTGTGGGCAACTATGCAGTGCAGCCCACATTCACGGATGGCCATGACAGTGGAATTTTTACCTGGGACTATCTGTATCACCTGGGCTCTGAGCAAGAGCGCTTGTGGCGTGATTATGAAAAGCGGCTCAAGGAGCAAGGCGTGCACCGTGATCAAGACATGGCCTCCAAGCCGGGAGCAGCGGGATCATCTTGTGGGCACTCACACTAGGATCGTCAATCTTAGCGCCTGAGGTCTAGACATCACCAATTATTGGTGATGTTTTTGAATTGGGCAATTTAGCGCAATTCAGCGCAATTCCAACGTCCAGGGCATTTTTTGCACTCGTCCAGCTCGGCTGAGCGAAAAACCCCTTTAACATCGAGACATGGGCAAAACACATTTTGGATTTCAAAGCGTCGATGAGGAGGAAAAGTCCTCACGCGTTCGCTCGGTTTTTGATTCCGTAGCACCAAGCTATGACATCATGAATGATTTGATGTCCATGGGGTTGCACCGAGCTTGGAAAGCCTATACCTTGATGGTGGCTGACTTGAGTCCTGGGATGCGGGTTTTGGACATCGCAGCGGGAACGGGTGATTTGAGCTTGGGGTTTGCAAAAAAAGTGGGTCCCAAAGGGTTGGTGGTTCAAAGTGATATCAATTGGGCGATGCTGAAAACCGGTCGAGACCGAATGATCAATGAAGGCTTGCTGCTGCCCACGGTCGTTTGTGATGCCGAAGGGTTGCCTTTTGCCAGCGAGAGCTTTGAGCGGGTGAGTGTGGCCTTTGGACTGCGCAATATGACGCACAAGGATGTGGCCTTAAAGGAGATGTGTCGAGTCTTAAAGCCTGGGGGCAAACTCTTGGTGCTTGAATTCTCCAAAGTCGCAGCTCCCTTGCAAAAAGCCTACGATTGGTATTCTTTTAATTTATTACCCAAGATTGGCAAATGGGTTGCCAAAGACGAGTCTAGTTATCGGTATTTGGCCGAGTCTATTCGCATGCACCCAGATCAAGAAACGCTCAAAGGCATGATTAAACAAGCCGGTTTTGGGCATGTGGATGTGCACAACCTGAGCGCAGGGGTGGTGGCTTTGCATGTGGGCATCAAATGCTAAAACGAGTCGCAATCCATTGCGGTCAGTGGCTTGCGAACGCTTTTGGCGTCAAGCGTAAGATGCTTGACCCGAGTGTGACTCTTCAGACCCACCAGAGAAAGCCATTAGGACGGCATTTTTTTCACAGAAAATCCCCCAGCGCTGCCACCATGGTGGTGCCTTTTCTCAAACCCTATAACCCTAAAAATGTCGGAAATGATGCCTCAGCCCGGCCTTGGGAGTCGCAGGAGTCTTTTCGTTGGCAAGGCAGCAAACTCCCCCCAGAGGTAAGTACCACGCCACAGGCAACGGATGTGAATATTTGGGGGGCTCAGCCAGTGGTGAACGCGATCGATGAATTGGCGCAGCAAGAGTTGCCCCAAGCCTGGAGATCGGGTTTGCCACTCACACCGCAGGTTTGGTCAAGGTTTGACGCGCCCCAC
>Ga0164297_10002106_pt1 | contig 20067 bp, 33 predicted proteins | sample GEODES058metaG_FD_113539 | JGI IMG/M metagenome (GOLD analysis project Ga0164297, IMG submission 113539) | Dystrophic lake water microbial communities from Trout Bog Lake, Wisconsin, USA - GEODES058 metaG | ecosystem: Environmental > Aquatic > Freshwater > Lake | place: USA: Trout Bog Lake... | reverse complement strand
TTATGGTCCCTACCGCGGCGACGGAGTTCGGCGATATATTCAGCAAGAGTACGAATATGCTCAGCTTGCATAGTTTCACACCGACCTCTATTAGCGGTTATACTGCGTTACTGAAACGTTGTTAGTACTACCATTGATTTTGTAGTTTAACACGTTATTGCCCGATCCAGTTGCGCTTGTACTTTGAGTAACACTTACAGTATTACTGCTTCCTGTGACACCAATTATAGCTGAGTTATCAGCTGTGCCAGATTGTGCTACTGTAACAGAGTTACTGTTACCAACACTAGTAGTACCGCTGCCGCCGTAGCCTTGTAATATAAATGTATTACCTTGTGTGCCACCTGTTTGTGTTGCTGTAACAGAATCGCTAGCACCGCTTGTATAAATGCTTACGGTATTGCCACTGCTATTACCGTTACTTGTACCTTGATTAATTGTGGCAGAATTATTGCCGCCGCCGGTTAAACTTATGTCATCAATATTACCATTACCATAAATTGTAGTGGATACCGAGTTACTGGCACCGCCCGATGTTACGGCTTTAACTGCGTTATTTGCGCCACTGATAACAACGTTGGCATTAGCGGTATTACCTGTCTGTGTAACATTAACGTAATTGCTGACTCCGTTGCCTGCTGTGTTGGCATTGTTTACGTTAATATTTGCTGTGGCGTTGTTGCCGGTAACAGAATAATTTATAGTAGGAACGGTAACGGTTGTTCCGTCAGGAAGTGTTGTTGTTCCTGATGTGGTGCTGCCCACTCCTAAATTTAATGTATTATTCATACCAACTTGATTTACTGTAACAGAGTTAGTATTACCATAAATCTTGGCCGCCACAGTATTATCATTTCCGCCTTGGCTTTGTATGCCACGAATTGTGTTTCCATAACCGTCTTGCGTCATGCTGATAGTACTGTTGCTGCCCGACTGGTCAACATAGATACTGTTGTCTGCTGCAATTACGTTTGCCGTAGTAGCAATTAAGACACTAGCAAAAAAACGTTTAATTATATTTTTCATTTTATTTTCCTTTGGTCGAATCCGTATTGGTATTTGGATCGTACCCTATTTTGTCAGCCGACTCCGGACTGACTGGTGCTGCTAACGCAGGAGTAGCAGATGTATTCTTAACTACTGGTGTAGCTGGAACATCTGTTACACTTGCCTTAACAGGCTCGGGCTGTTTAAAGTCCCAAACTCCTTTGCGCTCGCCCTCTTTGATCAATTCAACTACGGCTGCTTCTACTGTTGTTTTGACTGCTAGAGTGCTTGCTTCATTAATTGTTAAACCTGATTCAAATTCAAATATACCTGCTGTGGCGCTTGAACTGCCAGTACTACCATCAAAAATTTGTTGTGTTATGCCGCCACCTGGATCGATACTTTTTAATATAGCTACCGAGTCTGCTGTTGAATAAACTATTTTTGTTATAGTAGTTGCTGCTAGTATTTTTCCAGTGTTAACAGATATTGCTCTTAAACTAACAGTTACAATATCTTTACTATACTGTGTCTGCGGTCCTACGCCTAAAAAGCGATAAGCTATGCCACCAGATTCTAATCCTGTATCATAACCAATTATGCCACCTTCCATAATAATCCCAGCAAACTGCATTGGCATTAGTGGTTTGGCGTCTTTACCTTCGTAGGCATCGCGCATCTGTTTGATAATCAAACGTTCTTTTGTAAGAGCATCAATGTTGCCGCGCTCGACTACATCAAACCAACGCCCTCTACCTACATCTTGCAATGCTTTAATTAAGAACACATCGGCTCCTTGTGTAACCGCGGTACTGAAACTTGCTACTCCGGGAGTTGCTTTACGTTGTCCTGTCTTATCGGCAAAATTGTAAACCGCTACACTTAACTTTGGGCCGGCTGGCGGCGGAATCGCATCAAACTCTTTTTGCATTTTATTTTCAGCAACTTTTGGTTCATGTTCAATGCCTACAATTTGTCCGGCCTTTTGTGTCATGGCACAGCCGGTAGTAAGTAATAAGAGAGATATAATTAATAATCTCCGCATCTTAGTTCATGTTAAATGAGTTTAACGGAACATTAATTACCGTTGTGTTACCCACGTTATCTCTAACTGTGAGTAAAATATTTGTTGGGTTAGTTGGATCTTTAATCCAGCTCAGTGTATTGCCTTGAAAGTTTATACTACCCGAACAGGCACTTGTTCCTCCCGAGCAAGAACCGCCAGCAAACATTTGTGTTGCTACATTTTGACTAACCTGTGCGTAGATACGTGATTCTAAGTTGGTTAGGAATTGATTAATTGGCTGGTTTTGTGCGGCGCTTGCTGCAGCTTGTTGTGCTGACTGAAGCGCAGCTAATACAGACTGTTGCCGTGTATACTGTTCGTTTTCAATAGTAAGAACGTAGGTACCATAACCGTTGCCGTTGAAAGCCGGCGACTTAAAACTATAGTCACTTATTGGTGTTGCGGTGGCGGCTGTAGCTAGCCATAAGGCTGCAATTACCGAGTATTTTTTATTATTTTTATACATACTCTAGCTCCTAGTTAGTATTTATAGGAGTTTGAGCTAGATTATGTTACTGTATTATTGTTTTGCTACTATGCCGGTCCAGTCGGGCCCTGGATCATTTTCTTTGTAGTTACTGACTCTTTCCAGTAAATTTTCGTAAAATGTATCGGCTTCTTTGCCCCATGCCCCCATTAAAAAACGAATAGCATCTTCGCAAAATTCCCAATGGCGATTACGATAATTTTCCATGAGAGCAGAATGCATATCTTTTAATGATTCTGTTCTTGGCAATTCATCTAATGGAATATGTTCAATAACACAATAAACGGTTATTGGAGCAGAATCTTTTATGGTAATTGTATCTAGTTCAAGTAGTGTATGTTTGTTACTGAGTTCCGCCGCAGCTTCTTTACCAAAAATAATGTTCATGAATCAATCTCCTGTAAATACTTATAATGATTACTTACTACCTAAAAAAATGTTAATGCACTTTGATCTCATTAGTGATCTGCATGTTGAAACGTGGCCTCATTTTGACTGGACTGGTCAACCTACCAGTCCTTACTGTATTGTCGCAGGCGATATTGCTAGAGATCGCGCCCTAGTAATAGATACATTAGAGCATTTAGGTCAAGTTTATCGAGGGGTTTTTTATATCGACGGCAATGCCGAACATAAGGATTATATTACTGACTTGGGGCAAAGTTATCGAGAATTGGCGGCATTAGTAAATCAAATTCCTAATGTGGTTTATCTACAAGAAAATGTTGTAGTAATAGATGGCGTAGCTGTTGTTGCTACCAACGGTTGGTGGAGTTATGATTTTGATCCAATGTTAGAATATGAACAATGCCTAGCTTGGATACAGGATATAGATAAAATTGATTTGAGTACTGCTTTATCAATTAGCGCAGTTGCTTATACCGATTCAGCGTATATTAATAATACAGTGGCAAAATTACAACGACATAAGGATATTAAATCAATCGTAATGGTTAGTCATACTGTGCCGTCGCCGTGGATCGTCGAACACGATATAGACCTTGTAGATACTTGGCGTTTTAACTGCATGGGCAACAGTCATTTACAAACAGTATTTAACGAGGATACTGAGCAAAAAATTAAAACTTGGTGTTTTGGTCATTACCATAAACCGGTGGATCGAATTAAAGACGGCATTCGTTATGTTAATAACTGTCGCGGTGGTGGTAACTCAGATTTTAAACAGGATGCTTACTATCCTAAACGTATTACTATTGAATATTAAACCGACTCGGGTTCGAGTTTAACTTGTAGTGGATAATTTTGTGAACGGGCATAAACGGTAACTTCAATACCTTTTTGCTCGGCAATCTCATAAGGAAGAACTGCAACAGTAGCAGATCCAGCATCGTGAATATCCTGTGTAATCTGTACAGCCGTATCTGGTGTGTAATTAAAAAAATTCATTAACGTATCAATAACAAATTCCATTGTTGTTTGATTATCATTAAGATAGATAACCTTGAACATTGGTGGCTCTTGTAGAGCAGAGTTAATTTTTATTTGTGATGCTACATCTACGTTAGACATTCTTAATCCTTTATTATTGTACAGGGCATGATGCCCTGTACTGTATTTACTATTATATTACGATTCGTAACTAATTGCGATTGTCTTTGGCTTCATTGCTTCTGGCACCTGGCGTTCTAGTTGAACACTTAGGATACCATTTTTTGATGTAGCCGAGACGACCTCAACATAATCAGCTAGACTAAAAGTGCGCAGGAATTTGCGGGCACTGATACCTTTATGAGTATATTCGTGGCCGTCAGGTAATTCTTGTTCAAGTTTTTCGCCTGAGACGATTAGATTATTATCGCGTACTTCAACGTTTACTTCCCCTGGATTAAAGCCAGCAACAGCTACCTGTACTTCAAAGGTATCTTCGCCTGTTTTAATAATGTTATAGGGTGGGTAATTAGTTGCGTCGTTACTGTGTTGATCGATTTGACTTACAATACGATTAAACAGTTGATCTACGCCAATAGCGTTACGATAAAATGGATTGAGATCCAGAGTTGTGAGTTTTGTCATTTTTTCTCCTTTGTTTTAGCAAGATGACTTTTATACGAACCCCTAAGGCATTCGTACAAGTATTTATTATACTACACTATGAATTATATTAAAAGATTATTTGGACTAATACATTTTTTTAGGTAACTGCTGTTGGCGTAGCTGTTTGCGCCAACGTGCTTTAGCAGCACCTTTTTTACGTTTGCGTTCTGTTGTGGGTTTTTCATAAGTTTCGCGTGCACGTAATTCGTCAAGTAATCCAGATTCCTGTACTTTTTTCTTAAACTTTCGTAGGGCTTTTTCGACGTTGCCGTCTTTGACCAATACCGAATTACCGTAAAAACTCATTCATTTTCCTGTGCAAGTGTTGTAGGAGTATTTACCAGTGTGGGGCTAATTGCTACTCGTAATATGCTCTGTTTATTATAACGTTTTAAATCAAACATATGAGGCAATAAAATACGTTCTAATTCTGAATGTAGGCCTCGGGCACCGGTTTTGGTTTTGAGAGTATTCTCTGCTATGAGTTCTAAACTTTCAGGATCAAAATCAAGCTCTACTCCGTCTTGATCAAATAGCCATTGATATTGTTCAACAAAATTATGTTTTACTTTTGTTAAAATGCTTACCAACTGATCTTTAGTTAAACCGTGTAAACTTACTGTAGAACTAAAACGGCCAACAAATTCTGGTATCATTCCGTACTTGACCAAATCGTCTGGACTAACGTGTTCGTACTCTACAACCGCATCTGTAGTAAGTTGGGCGCCAAAGCCCATGGCAGTTCCTTGAATGCGATTCTTAACAATTTTCTCTAGTCCTACAAATGCGCCGCCGGCAATAAACAATATATTAGAAGTGTCAATTTCTATGGTAGCATCTGATTTTCGACTGCCTGTTGGACTAATTTTAATTTTGGTTCCTTCGACAAGTTTTAATAGTGCCTGTTGCACACCTTCACCAGATACATCTCGACTTACCGTAGCCGACTCTGACTTGCGAGCAATTTTATCAATTTCATCCAAAAATACAATACCGCGTTGGCAACGTTCAATGTCGCAGTCGGCAGCTTGGTATAAACGACTAATTAAACTGTCGACATCATCGCCTACGTAACCTGCTTCGGTCAACGTAGTAGCATCAGCCACTACAAAAGGCACGTTCAAGTATTCGGCTACTGTTTTTACCATCAAGGTCTTGCCTGTACCGGTAGGTCCAATCATTAAGATATTTGATTTCACTACTTCGTTTTCTGGATTATTAATGCGTTTGTAATGATTGGCAATTGCCACAGCTAATACAATTTTTGCCTCAGGCTGTCCTACAACGTATTCATCTAGATAATCGCGAATATCGCGTGGGTCAGGAATAACAATAGTTGGAGTTTTCTTGGCGGTAGATTTTTTATCTTTAAGTAGCCCAGAACAAAGATCTACGCATTCATTACAAATAGATACATTATGTCCAACAATAAGTTTGCCTACTACATCTTTGTGCTTGGCGCAAAAAGAGCAATGGTTAATTTTTTCAGCCATAAAATCCTTATAAGGTGCGTTTTAATTTAAGAGCAATTTGTTCGCGCTCGGCATCGCTGAGTAAATCTGGATCGTACTGTCCGTTACCAATTTGATCAATGAGGTGATCAATGTATGCTTCGTCATGAGCATAGGTATCTGTTGTTCTTTTGTCAACTTCAATCCATTGCTGACCGTTATACTTATACAGTACAGTCGGTAAAGCGTCAACACGCAAGAATAGGTCGCCACGATTGGGTGCTGTAGGGAAACTGGTGCCAAACCCGGTTACTGTTCCTAATATAGGAGGAACATTGTCGGCCTGTAGGCTATACTGCTGTTTGAGTCTGGCCCGTTCTTTATCAGAGATGGGCAACGATTCAATATGATCGGCATCGTGCCATGGCAGTTGATTGATGTCGCCTGCGGCATGAGCTTCATGTATTGCTTGAATGTCTTTGTCGGGATTTTCTGCTAGATAAACAGTCTTGGCCAGTCGTACCAGTTCATCTTGTTCTTCGGGTATCTCAACAACCTGTTTAGGTTGAGTTTGATAGGTATTAGTAAACATCCATCCCGGTGTTGATGGATCTCCTTCTACTTTGGGTAACGGGTCGGGTTCTAATACAGCAGTAGGTCGAGTTTCTACTTCCTGTAGAGATTTAGTACCATTGAAAAAATCGTTGTATTTTGTTAAATCCTCTTCGGGCTCAAGTTGTACGTCAAAGGGAATTTCAGTTTCTTCGAATACTGGAGGATCGCCATCTGGTTCTTTGGGCTCGCTGTCTGTTATTTTAGCTTCATCTTCTTTTTTCTTCTTAGTATTAAACAAATCAATATCATGTTCCCATTCAAATGTTTTGGTAGCCGCTAATAATAGTGTAAGTGCTAATGGATCAAAAACAGCCACAATAAGAATAATTACCCAACGTACAGCGTGTTCTAGTAAATTGGCATCTGGATTGTCGCCATAGATCAATGCGGCAATATATTTGATAGGGCCAACATCTGCTTCTACTTTACGAACTTCAGCACGTATAGGAGCCGCTTCATCATTGAGTTGGCTGATAATTTTTTGATTGGTTTCTATATCTTTGGCTAGGGCGACACGGTCACGCTTTTGACTATTACGGATTGCGTTTGACTTATCGGCTCCGCCTTCGGTAGTTGAACGTGCCATGACTTGATCAACTGCGGCGTCCATTTGTGCCAACTGTTTACGATCGGCTTCAATATTATCTCGAGCTGTTTTGATCTTTTCATCATACACAGCAATCTTTGCGCCTACATCTCCGGATACCAGTGCTTGATCAGAGTGAGCTTTTGATAAAAACCCAAATACACCCATGGAGGTTAAAAACATCAATACCGCTACAGCAGAGCAAAGATACAATTTGTATTGTAATTCAGCTCGGTTCCAATATTTGTGTAACCATAGTGTAGTTACAATTTTACCAACTTCTAATGAGCCGCCCATGATAACAATAGGCCAAAAGGCCGCGGCAAAAATAGCTGTCAAGCCAAGTATAGAATAAACTGCGGCACTTAAGCTGATAATAAGTGCGGTCGCAAGTGTTAAGTATCCAAATAACATATCTAAGTATTTACCGCCAGGTTCTGTGGTTTTCTGCTATCCATTCTTTGCCATCATAATCATTAACGTGCCATGTTACTCCGGCAGGCACTTCTACTATCTTAAGTTTACTATATTCACCGTTGGCTTTACTACCTAAACGGCGAACAACAGCTACTAGGGCTGGGTCATTTCTAACAATACCTCTGGGGTAAAATTCCTCGTTGTCTACTATGATGCGATCGCCTAACCTGGTTTGGCGTTCTCTATCTTCTTGTGGACAAAAATGATATTGGGTACCGCTCAATTCAAGATACAATAATACTGCTTCGCGACTCAAATCAAAACCGCCGTATGTGGTGTTTATTACTATTAATTGTACGCCACGTAATTGTTTTAATAACTCTTCGTGCGCTGGGTTTACTTCTTGCCCGGCCATGTTTTGGTTGATAAGTTAAATTCTCTTTCTAATGTTACTAACCGATTATTAAGAGTAGTAACTTGCTGTGTTAGTTTGAGATGGCGAACGGCCACAAAGATGATGGCCGCTATAACTAGAGTAACAGTAACACCCCAGCCCGCAATGATACCATAGGTCCAAAACCATAAATTGTTAATACCATTTGTCAACAGGGCTATTGTGTTCATTTGTCGTTGTATTTCCTAGTAAGTATGTGTACCAGCCAAAGTATTCCTAAGTTTATAGCATAATAGATGGCCAAAATAATAGTAATTTTAACATTTAACTCGCTCACTTTTGTTTCAGTTTCTTAATCGTTTCTTTTGCTTGTTGTAGATCCACCAAAAGACTATCGTTTAAATTTTTTGCTACAGTTAATTCTTCCTGAATAGTTAATTCTTTGTTGCTAAGATCTTGCGCATCATTTTTAACACTAACACGACCAGCAAAATAACCGCAAAATAATGCCGCTAAAAATAGTACAACACTCATTCTGGATTGCCTCCAGTACATGATCCACCGTTAAACCAAAGTTCTTCGGCTTCTTCGCGATATTTAGCAAGGTCGTATTCATCACGTTTAAGTTTATATTCTGATTCAGTTAAGGCGTGCCAGCCACAACACTTGCCGGTAGGGCTCCGACCACATCCACATTGTCCTATAGTTCCTGGTTTAGGCTGCATCTTCTTCTCCACAAAGGGCTTCAAACTCTTGTTTAAGTTCTTCCAAGGCTTTTTCTAAATCTGTTACGCTGTCATCAGCATTGGGATCAACTGCAAGGCCTTGCCATTCTTTTATTTTAACTTCGTCAGCTGTGTCCCATTGAGCTGTGTCAATCCAGGCGCTGATCCAGCGTGTGCCTGTCCAGCGAGCCTGATGTGTATAGCTATTTTTGCCTGCGGTCTTGACCATATAGATACCGTCACGTACCGGCTTGATCTTTTTAGGGAACCAATCAGTCATAGGATATACAATATCATCTTCGTTACGATATACTTCCCAAGAATCATTGTCATTCACAAGATAAAACCCAAAGTCTGAACTCTTACCGTCTGTGCTGCCGCCCCAGTTATCAATGTCTTCACCGTCGTACATTACTCCAGTAATCATTTCGGTGCCGTCAATTTCCTCATTAAACAATACTAACTTAGTAATATCAAATGGTTGCGTAAGTTCAATATCACCTTCGAAGAATGTACCTTTTTCATTACTGCGTCCAACAAATACTACTTGGCCAGATCCAGCTTGAGTAATCCAAGTTTCCTCACCCCAATCCCATCTTGGGCTGTCGTCACTGTCGCCGTCAAATTCTCCTAGATCTTTTTCAAGGATGGTTTCACCATTTTCGTCATCAATTTGCAACGTACCCGAATCACGATCTACTCCATTAGAGTGAGCCATGTCGTCGCACTCATACCAGGAACCTGGCGGAAATGGTTGATTATCTTCGGGAATATTATTTTCCTCAGCATAGTCATAGTTCCACGCATAGTCGCTGAGATCTAGTCTGCGTCGCTTAAAATAATCAAAATGTTTGCGATCAACTGTACCCATTACGATCTCGCCACCATACCCCCAAAGTGAAATACGATAGGTGCGGGGAGTAAACCGCAGAGTTTGCATTAACTTTTCTTGTTCTTCAACAGTTGCCACGATTATTCGTCTCCACTCAAATGTCTAACAAACCAGCACACAATACTGGCTGTCAAAAATCCTATTGCTATACATACTACCGCTTCTGCTACCCAAGTTTCGCATAGTTCCATAAGTTTTCCTAATCTAATAGTTTGCCGTTTACAGTAATTAACGAACCACGATAAGACCAATCGCCGCCAATCTCGTCCCCAGCTCGGCCAGTAATTTTTTTAAAACTGGTATGCGGACGATTCTTAGCATCTAATACAAATTCCTTAAATTCTTTAGGTGTAAGGATAAATTCCTCTACAGGACCTTCTTGGGGATTCTTTAAACACTCAATTTCAAGCAGTTCAAAGATATTAAATTTTCTGCGTTTAACTTTCATTAATAGTTCTCTTTAACAATATAATACTGGGGTTTAGGATATTTTTCAAGTAACTCTTTATCCTTAATATGCCGATTCATTTCCGGTGCCGTAAAAAACATTCGACTGCTGTATTCGCGATCAACAGGTTTATGTGTTGCTGAATCTACTATGGTTAAGTACCACGATTTTACAGCCATTTTAATTTTCCTCTTCTTGATTCCAATGTCTACAATAAAAATGCTCACCTAAGCGATCGATTTCTCGTTGTGGGTATCCATTTTCAACTAACCACACTAGTGTATCTTTTGTGCCTTTAGGTAGCTCCTTTGGGAACCCATACATCCATCCACTCGGCGGGTCAATCATATGCTTCATAACTTCTCTCCGGCTTCAAATCCACGGAATCTAACAAACCTTGGGAATCTCAAACTGTAAGATCCGTCTTGGTTTTGGGTAACTGCGTCGGCCATAACTTCAACCACATTCCCAAGTAATTCATTTCTGGCACTCCAATACCCATCACGATCAGAGTCGGAAAAGCCACTGCCAACATTAACACGTATATTGCGATCATCATCTGTTCCTTCACATATTATAGCACCCAACCTACCTTGATTGCGACCAGTGCCTTCTTCAAAACCTACAATATTGAGATCGACAGTAATGGTAGGTTTCCATTTCATCCAAAAGGTCGACCTGCGACATTCGTAGGGTGCTTCTAAATCTTTAATCATAATGCCTTCGAACCCAGCGGCTACTGCGTCTGTAGCATAGCGACGCATAATATCATGTCCTTCGGCTACTCCTAAATCTACAGTAATACCGTCCATAATGCGAACACAATCAGTAGAGTCAAATGCTTCACGTGCTTCATCCAAAATTTCTAATCTGCGACGCTGTTGCATATTCCAAAACCCACGCTCAAAATCTTCTAACGGGATAATGTCAAATACAGAATAAACCATATCACCGGTTTCAACATCTGATTTGCGTTGAGCCTGTTTCATTAGTGCCTGGAATGACTCGCCAATAATTTCGCCGTCCAGTACAAAACCTCTGCGATTGCTGGTAAACAATTTTGAAAGTTTATATTTTATATCAGTAAGTTGTTCAACAATATGCGGAAAGTTTTCAAAAGGTTTACCGTTGCGTGAATACAAATTTACAGTTGTTTTAGTAATAACTGCCAAGACACGAACACCATCTAACTTCTGTTCAATACGTTTCATACCGGTCATCTTGCCTGTATGCTTTTCCGAATCTGTTGCCAGTTGACATTCAAATACAGGAATCTTCCACTCGGTATTTTCTAATACCTTGTTAAGAGTACGTTCAGTGATACCGCAACGCAAATCTTTAATTAAAACACGACGAGCTAAACCGTTCCACTCCACAGAGTCAAACTGCTCTGACATAAACTCAATAGCGGTCTTGGCATTGTTGCCTGTAAGATTACGGAATCGTAATTCTTCTAACATACCCCAAAACTTGGGCCATGGATTAGGTTTGCCTTCTAAGCCTGTGGTCTCGGGTACTTTTTTCACACCAAAAACATAATAGGGGTTGTAGGCTTGGTAGCAGTTGAACAAGAAGCATTGAGCATTAGCCGAGCCTAATTTTGCGGCCATTAATGCTTTTTCTATTACTGATTCTTTGTGTAAACGGCTGTCGCTTGATTCTAAGTCTCTAATCCAGTCTGCGGCCACTTTGATCTCGTTAAATTGTTCGCTAGTATAGTCTATTGTCATATTATTTACTCAGCCGCTGTTGGAATTTATACTCTCGCTTTAACCACCATTTGTAGTGACGGAAGTATTCTTCCAACGCTAATTTTGGTTCGTGGAACTCGTCGTGCTCATCGCTATTGGCCATGTAGAGATTTTGTAACCACGCACGAAAAGGACTCGATTTCATTTTAGTTCCATAATATGTTTAATTACAGCAGTGGCCTCAGGAAATCCTTCACGTTCTTTACGAATAACTACAGTCTCAATCATGTCCATCTGTAGGTCATGTAAACCGCTAACAAAAGTCATAATATCTTCGCGCTTCATTGTCATACGGATACCTGACAAAATTTGTTGTTTAGTTTTTTTTGAATCCATTATACACCTTCCCAAACTAATACTAAATCTTCAAAACTGATATAGTCTTTGAAATAAATGTATGTATCTTCAATCGTGCGGCCTGATTCTTTATAGTACAAAATATCAAGTGCCATTTTATTAAATGCGCCCATTATGCCAACTCCTTTGCTCGACGATTAAAAATCATTGATGTGCCGCCAAATAAAACTTGAGCTTCCATTTCATCCCAACTTAAGTATGGCTCAGGATAAATGATTTCGCCATCATACTCTAACTGTGACTTTTCAAAAGCTGACAGGTAGGTGTCTTCTTCAAACGAATAACTCAAAACATACTCGCGAGCATAATCACTACTGTGCTCAACGTCAGCAAGATTGATATAATCTTCTGGGTCAGCAGTAGGATCTACGCCTGTAATTTTGTACTCAGAGCCGCCTTTGAATTTCCAGTGCTGAGGGCAAACGCCGTTACCGTCCCAATCATGAGCGCCATAATTTTCCATAAATTGTGTACGAATAACGAACATCATTTTATTGCTCCTTTTTATTAACTATACAGCTATTATAAGCTATTTGGAATTTATGGTCAACCAGGTATAGTTTCCTTAATAACCTTGATACTTGTAGGGGTATTCAGCTTTACTTGGCGGGCAGGCCTACACTCTGCTTTCATATCTGTAAATTTTTCTTGATAGTAGGCTTGCCTTTCTAAGCATTTTTCGTGACTTAGATAAACTGAGTTGATACTAAAGTTAGCGGGATTACCTATCCAAAATATTAATGCCCATTTCATATCATTACCTCCGAGCCTCTAGCTCTGTTATAAAATATGTGTTGACCAATTTGTCCAGCTTCATGACGAGGATCGGCCCACCGTGGGGCACGAATATATTCGGCGTGATAGTATAGGCTTTGCTGTAGACCACGTACTCGAGCACCGTTTAGGACATTATCAGCTACAGCCTGGGATTCGGCCCAAAGTTTGGCATTGGGTTTGGGTAATTTTTCTTGGGCTGTCCAAGAAAATTGTTTTTTAGAATAGACTACCTTGCACACAGTATTGCCCCACCGTCCTGTTTTTAAACGATTAACTGTAACATGGGCCACAGCATATTTGCCTTTGGTGTTTTCTACACCTGCTTCGTAATAGATATTTTTGGTTAGACAATCACGGTCTTGCGTAGTATATTTTACAATATCACGAGTTTGTATAATGTCGTCAAGTTTGGCTTCCATGCGATCCATACGAGCTTCGTTGCGAATTAACAACAGAGCTAACAGCAGGCAGGCCGCAATACCTAACGTGCGATTGCTTACCATTTTGACTCCTTTTATTAACTATAAAATACAAGTATAGCCAAAAAGGAATTTCTAGTCAACCTAGGTTAGTAGGCACTAACTTAGTAAGATGTAGGGCCTAAATTTGCTTGTGGTGGGGGTGGATTTGGATCAGCAGGTATATTGTTGCTGGTTAAGATATTTGATGCTCTAAGTGCTACGGTGGTTGGTCCTTGACGGAATAGTCCTACAATACATTGGCCAGCTAAGGTGTTGATGTCGGCAAGCAATTCAAAGAATTGCGCCTGTCCGCCCACTGCTGTATCTAATCCAAAGTCAGGTAAGCTCTGAATTAAGCTGAGAATTGTTTGCTGGCTGTTAGATATCAACTGATTCCAGACTAAATTTGCCTTGACCTGGTTTATTGGTTCCTGTACCAATTGATGTGCCAGTTCATTCCACCCTTGGTTTAGCTGTGTGGTCTGCGTTGGATATTCGGCCACTAAAGAAACTATTTCAGCATTGGCTGCTGCAATCAATGCGGCTATAGCTTCATCAAGGGCCGTAGGATTGTACGTGGGGTCGGTGGCCGGCGGTACTGGTGGAATCTCGGTGCCATAGTACGACCCAGCTGCTGGACCTGTTGGAATAACAATTGGACCAGCTAATTTATCGCCCAATGTTCCGTTGGCTGATTCCAGCATTTGATTGTAAATCAATGTCAAGGTTGTTAAATTCATTTCTGAAAATAACGTCAGCGTTTTTGTTAATACCGCTGTTCCAGGCAAACCGGCAGCAGTTCCTAAGAAGTCTGAAATAACATAAGTGCCATTCACGCTGGACCCACCGGCTAGGGTGTTGGTATAATAACTGGCAGTTGATGGACTAACTGCTGACGTTTGAGCGTTAACCAAAGGCAAGCCTACCATAGTTTGTGTTTTGCTTACCGTTTGAGCAAATGTAGGTAGCAAGGTATTAGATATACCTGTGATACCTTTCATGCTAGTGGCCAAGGCCTTATTTGCCACGGCAATATCAGGAGGAATCATTTGGCTGAGTCTATCTAATGCGGTCATACTAATGTACTCCTTGCTATAGATGGAAGGTGTTGGCCAACTGTTGGATTGACGGTACCGGCAGCATCAATATAGATTTTTTCACTGACATTATTCACGTCGGTAACTGTTAATGTTTGAAAACTGTTTGGAAAAATTTTAACCGGATTTAATAGGTCCGCCATAGTTTCGATGCCGGCAGTTTTGACGCCTAACAGTTGTAACACCTGAGCCAATAAATCACCAGTAATTTGTGTCATGGCCGCATACATTGCTTTTTGTTCTGCGTCGGTAGCAGTAGGGCCTGGCTTGCCCAGATTGATAACAGTTTGTGTGCTTACCCCGGCGGCGCTAAATGCCAAGGCAATCATAGGAAGGAATCCGCCCACACTGGCTAACTGTTTTACCAACGCCAATGGAGTGCCCAATTCGTCAAGGTTGCCTAGATCAATCAGTAAACCAAGATTGGCCAAATCTGCTCCCCATGTGGCAGTAGCGGCATTGACAGCAGTAATGTCGCCTGTTACCATGTTGTTAGTTGTGGTAAATGTGTTGGCTAGATAAGTTTGACTATTGACCGCAGAGTTTATAAAAGGATTAACTGTGTCCGCATAGCCTTGACAAATAAATTCTGCTTGAGCAAATTTAGACAAATCACCGTTGCCAAGATATTTTTCAGCAATGGGCAAAAATGTATCTACCCAACCTGTTGGCGACGTAGATAAAGCATAACCCGAGGGTACGCTGTCACCTAACGATGCGCAGGTATTAGCACCAATGGTAAACAAGGTTGGATAAGCATTACCGGTCAATATCATGGTTTGACGCAGCGGTGAAATTAAAGAAGAGTTATCATATGCGGCAATGGCAGCGGTAAATTCTGGACTGACCGACAGGCCTTGATTTTGTAACAGGCCTGCGCCAGCAGTCATTTGTAGGGGTGTTAATATACTATTGACAGCCATGATCAACCTATATTAACATTAGGACTGCCGCCAACACGTTTATGCCCGCAGGTGTCATTATCACCTGTTACTACGATAGGTTTTCCGCCGGCAGTTACTGTGTGATTTTTTTGTGCCTGCGTTTTAGCATTAGTGTGGGGTGGCTTTCCATTGGTATGTGGGGTTACTGATTTATCACCAATAGCAACAGGTTTGCCGTTGACTCGTACAGAATTTTCGCCTTGTAAAATGCGACCGCCGCCTGAATCTTGATCACCTACCCGCTGTACTGCCGCCATGTTTTATCCCATTATGATAGAAGGCTTACGAACTGGCTTTAGACCTGTTGTAGCTTCTAGGTAGTGATCTCCAACTTCTTCGCGTGTTGTACATATCATTGCTACCGCTGTTTTATTTATAGTAGCATTTTCTTTGGGATCTCCAGTAAACACAGTATAGATAAGTTGAATACCCTTTTCCGTAGGTACAGCCGACAGTGGCTGGGCAATAACATAAGCATCTTCGGTAATGTCTACTACCTTGCCTACAATTTCGTCTGCGTTGGTAAGTTTAAATGTATAAACCTTGTCTTTTTCTACGGTCATATTATCCTTGTAAATGTTTGCGTAATTCTGTGAAACCGCCAATATAGTTATCCTCTAAAAAAATTTGCGGTAATGTTCTTGCGGTTGGAACTGCTTCTAGCAGCTGTTCGCGAGTCCAGTCTTTATTGATGTTTCTTTCCTCGTAGCTTATGTTTTTTGCCTTTAGAAGATTTTTTGCTTGGTCGCAAAACGGGCACCCGTTCTTGCTCCATACTATTGCTTGTGTCATTATTATTTTCTCCTTGTGCTTTAATTATCGCATATTCTAATGCGTCTGCTAATTTTTCAAACCATTTGGATATTTCACGACCCTTGAGATCGACCCAGCGATAGCTAGCTCGATCTTCAATAATCCAACGGTTCTCCTGTTTACCCCACCATGCTGTGGTGTTGTATTGTTTTTCTAAAACCATTATAGGCTTGGTAATTGATCGTAGTCTAACAAATCACTCATAACGCCAATTACATAGTTTGTTGATTCTGATTCCTGTAACGCCGTTTGCTTGTTGCTAACGTTAACGTGTTTGTTGAACCATGGAATAGGTGTTGTCTTTGATGCTGGAGTTTGATATTTAATACCAATTTCCTTGAGGGCGCCTACTGCTGTGTAGTCCACAAAATCCTTAAGAATTTGAGCGTTAAGGCCGATAACAGGACCTTTTTGGAACAGGTAATCGGCCCATTGTTTTTCTTCGCGGATAACATCTAAATACATATTGTAGACTTCTTGTTCGCACTCTTGTTTAGCACGAGCAAAACGTGGATCTTCTTTTACTACTTGATTGATTAACCAGGCAGTCCAATCTTTGTGCAGAATTTCATCTTGAAGAATTAGCGAGATGATATTACCATTGCCAATAAAGATACGATTCTCTACCATGGCAAGACTTGTAGCAAACGATACCATAAAACGGAAGGCCTCTAAACCGTAACTAGCGTTGAGTGCCAACCAGATTGCTTTAATGTGTTCAAACTCATCAAACTCTTCCAACAACTCCTTGCGACAGTTGATCATATGTAAACGATCATAGTAGAGTCCAATAGTAGATGCCATGCTGACGATTTCTTGTGTATCATGAATTTTATTGAATTCGTCTTTGGGCACATTGTAGATATTGCGAATGATGTGACTGTAACTACGACTATGAATGTTAGTTTCAAAAAAACCCCAGTTATACATTAATGCTTCTAATTCAGGAATTGAACATACTGGAGTAAACACCTGTGTTGGACCGCGGCCTTGAAGGCTGTCTAACGCTGTTTGACGCAACAGGTTTGATGTAAAAATATGACGCACAGTTTCGCTGGCTTCTTTGAAGTCGTTGGCATCCTTAGTCAGACTAATCTCTTCTGGCACCCAAAAGAATCCGCGGGCTTCTTGTTCAAACTTTGTTAGTTTGTTGTATTTTACTTCCTCAAATCGTTGAATAGTAACTGGACCTGCTGGGTCCAAAAACATTTTACGATTCAGGTAATCAGTTTTAGTGTTTAAGTTATATTGTGCTTGGCTCATAAATTATTTCTTTTGTTATTAGTGTACCACTGTTGTAATTATCAATAGCCTGTCGAATCCAATTGAAAACTAAAGTATTTTGGTCTTCGGTGGCTAAATGATTTGGTACTAGTTTTACTGATTCGACGGTACCACTTACCTCAACCAGTGCTGGTCTAATTTCTACCCCGTTTTTCCAACGGTAATAGTAGTCTGCGTCACCAAACCCTTTAAAAGACCATAAATGAATAATTTTTGTATTTGATGGAAATTTTGATATAACATGATTATCAATATATTCTAGCAATGCTGTATATTGAATCTTGGCAAACTGATCGTCCAAAAGATATTTGTAGTAACCTCTAACAGCATCTCCTACTCCTCCTAGCATTGTAGCGGCTGAACTGGCATTTATATTTCTAATATAACTATTATACAGTCGACCATAATCAGTCCATACAAAAATATAAATATCAGCGGAACGTCCTGGTAATTGTTTTAATAATACATCACCAATTGAACTTCCGCCTATTCCGGTATGAATGATATCGGCATTGTAGTGAGAAGATAATTTTTTTAAATATGTCTTAAAGCCCAGTGCCTCAATTTTTGCACAATAACTATCACCAAAAAATCCTATTTTCATAATTTGCACGCTTCACAATCTTCTTGGTCATCGAAATCTATTACTTCTAGTTCAGCTGGTTCCTCGTCTTGACCTTTACTACCTTGTTTGTTGATCAAACTGTAGTAGAAAGTTTTTAAGCCCCAACGATGTGCTAACATTAAATTTTTAGCAATTAATGTTGTAGGAACTTTGCGATCAGCAAAGTGAGCAGGATTATAAAAAGTATTTGTGCTGATAGATTGATCAACATAGGCAGCCAAAACTGCGGCCGTTTTAAGATAACCGTCGCAATCTTTTTGTTCCCACATAAGTTGATATTTATTTTTTAGTTTATTGTACTCTGGTGCTACCTGTATTAGACTACCGGCTTTTGATTCTTTGACAGTAATCAAACTCATTGGCATTTCTATTCCATTAGTACTATTAATAACAACACTACTAGACTCCACTGGAGCCACAGCCATAAGTGTAGCATTTCTAACTCCATATTCTTTCATGTTGGTGCGTAGAGTTTCCCAGTCAAGCTCAGGGGCAAAGTCAGCAAGTTCGTTGACAGCCTTTGCTCTCAATTCCCAAGGAAAGATGCCTTGACCGTAACGGGTCTTGTCGCTGTCTAAACACTTGCCGCGTTCTTTGGCCAACTCCACAGTGGCCTCTGTTAGATAGTACGCCTGATATTCCATCCAAGTTTTAACTTCTTGTAGTGCGTCAGCGTCGCCGTATTGTAAACCGCGTTTAGCGTGCCAGTAGGCAAGATTAGTAATGCCAATACCCAAAGGCTGGATTTCGTCATTGCTTAACTTACTTTGAACACTTAGAAAATCCTGGTAGTCAAGAATATTACATAGACTGCGTTGTAAAATACGACAAGCACGACGCATATCTTCTGGATTGCGGAAAGCTCCCCAGTTGATTGAGCCTAGTGTGCACAGCGCAATACGTCCGTCTGGATCGTCTAAGCGTTGGAACGATTTGGTAGGCAACAAGATTTCACAGCAAAGATTGCTTTGATAAATGGTATGATATTCGGGATCAAACGGTCCTTGGCTTTGTACATTATCAATAAACACAAGATAAATGCGTCCGGTATCTGTGCGCTCTTTTAAGATGCCGCCTTTGAACACATCTTCGGCGGCCATTGTTTTAGTACGTAGATCGCGACGTTTTTCATATTTGACATACAGTTGCTCAAACAGTTCTGTGTTGTTATAAAATGCCTCGTACAAATCAGGCACTTCATTGGGATCAAAGAATGTTATTGATTCTTTATTTTTAAAACGTCTCCAAAAAAAGCTGTTGAGCACGACCCCATAATCCATAAATCTAACGCGGGTCTCTTCGGTACCTTGATTATTCTTGAGGACAATAAGGTCATCAAACTGATAGTGCCAAATGGGATAAAAAACAGTAGCAGAAGCATTGCGGATACCTCCTTGTGAACAACTTCTTAAATCTCCAAACCATTTTTTGAGGAATGGAATCATACCTGTGTGCATAACTTCGCCGCCGCGGATAGGAGCACCCAATGGACGCAAGCGGCCAATCTCTAAACCAATGCCGGCACGTTTAGCGGCATACTTTGCCATCATTTCTCCTGAGGCAAAAATACTATCAAGATTATCGTCACTACGTATAAGCACACAACTACTAAATTGTTTTGTTGGTGTTCCCAGTCCAGCCAGAACAGGAGTCGCAAGAGTAAACAAGCCATCACTAGCAGCATTATAATATTCTTTGATGTAACGCATTCTAGCCGCGTTAGGCTCTTCTTTGTGAAAGACAGTAGCGGCTGCCACAATGTACCGTATTTGAGGAGTCTCATAAATTTCCTTTGTAGCACGATTACGTACTAGATATTTTTCAATTAACTGCTC
>Ga0164297_10002104_pt1 | contig 20073 bp, 19 predicted proteins | sample GEODES058metaG_FD_113539 | JGI IMG/M metagenome (GOLD analysis project Ga0164297, IMG submission 113539) | Dystrophic lake water microbial communities from Trout Bog Lake, Wisconsin, USA - GEODES058 metaG | ecosystem: Environmental > Aquatic > Freshwater > Lake | place: USA: Trout Bog Lake... | reverse complement strand
CAACTCTTATTATACAATTGAAAAAGGGGTGGTCAATTTACTGCGCTATGCATGGTCAATTTGAAGCGCTACAGGTGGTCAATTTAAAACGCGTTGGGGTGGTCAATATCAGCGTTTTTTCCACAGGAGGTCCGGTTCAATCATTGGTGAATATGATCGGTGCCTTGGGGAATGAATATGATTTTTCAGTGATCACAAGTGCCTTCGATTTGAATGAAAAACAGCCCTATCCGGATATCATATTCAATGAATGGAACCGGGTAAAAATTCAGTCGACCACGATCCCTGTTTTTTACGTTTTACAAAAACTTAATTTGAAAAGCCTGAAAAAACAGGTTGATATGGCAGCACCGGATATGATCTATATTAACGGTATGTATTCAAGATCTTTTTTCCTGCAACCATTATGGATCGGAAATAGACTGAATAAAGAAAATACCCTTTTTATCATTAGTCCCAGAGGCATGTTGCAACAGGGGGCACTAAAAGGGAAGGCCTTAAAGAAAAAAATATATATACAGTTTTTGAAGGCAGCAGGACTGCTTAAAAATGTTTACTGGCATGCCACGAATGAATCGGAGCAGCATGATATACAAAACATATTCGGAAAAACATCCGCCGTTTTTGTTGCGGGCAATATACCTAAACGCCCTTTGGCATTAACCGGTTCAAATAAACAAACCGAACAGTTAAGACTGGTTTATTATCACTCATTACTGAGAAAAAAAATTTGCTCTTATTGATTCGGTCAGTAAAAAAATGTGCAGCAAATATTTTATTAGATATCTACGGGCCGGTAAAAGATACCAATTACTGGGAAGCCTGTAAAACCGAAATGAAGCAGGCACCTGATAATATTCGGTTTAATTACAAAGGAGATATATTACCAAACAAAGTACAGGAAACCATACAGCGATATGATGCCATGATATTATTAACCAAGGGTGAAAATTTTGGTCATGCTTTATTTGAAAGTCTGAGTGTAGGGAGGCCTGTTATTACCAGTCATTTTACACCCTGGAATCAATTGACAGAAAAAAAAGCCGGGTGGAATGTGGATATCGATAATGAAAAGTCGGTTACAGAATTATTAGATCGCCTTGCTGTCCTGTGCGATGAAGAATGGGAAGGGTATTGTAAAGGGGCACATCAATTGGCAACAACTTATTTTGAGAATGCTGATTTTGTAAATGGGTATAGGCGGATGTTTGAAGGAAGTCTTTAATAATTTGTCTTTGATTTTTAGAAAAAAAATTTTTCAGCATATCCTTACTAAAGGCTAATACCCAAAGACTAAAGACCAAAAAAGCTAAAAAGATAATCAATGATCATTTTAGGCATTAACGCATATCATGCAGATTCATCGGCCGCTATCTTTAAAGACGGCGTGATGATCGCTGCAACAGAAGAAGAACGTTTCAGGCGAATTAAACATTGGGCAGGCTTTCCCACATTGGCCATTGAGTTTTGTTTGCGTGAATTAAATATAACGCTGGCAGAAGTAGACCATATAGCTATTGGCCGGGATCCGAAAGCCAAGTTTTGGAATAAATTACTATTCTTATCCAAACATCCCTTCAGTTCTTTTCATTTTGTAAGGGACCGTTTCTTCAATCAAAAAAAAGTAGCAGGTATTGAAGAAGAGCTGGCCTCCTTATCGGGTATCGATGCAAGCGTATTAAAACAAAAGATCCATCAGGTAGAACACCATCGCAGTCATTTAGCCAGTGCATTTTTTGCATCCCCTTTTGAAGAAGCGGCCATACTGAGTATTGATGGTTCGGGGGATTTTTCCACTACCATGACCGGTATCGGGAAAGGCAATCAACTGGAAGTATTGGATTCCATTGATTTTCCTCATTCACTCGGTATTTTTTATACAGCATTTACACAACTGCTGGGCTTTCCGCATTATGGTGATGAATATAAAGTAATGGGATTGGCGCCTTATGGTGAAGCAAAATATACCGAATCATTAAAACCATTATTGAAATGGACATCAGATGGTTTATTTGAATTGGACCTTTCTTATTTCCGTTCACCGGCAAAAGGTTTTGTGGGGTATGGAGCAGATCATTTACCGGTAGTACCTGCATTGTATGGAGCAAAAATGGAAGCCGCATTTGGTAAAGCCAGAACAAAAGAAGCGCCGCTAACACAATACCATAAAGACTTGGCAGCATCGGTTCAAAGATTTACGGAAGAAACCATTTTTCATATTCTGAGGGCATTACATAAAAAAACAGGATCAGATAGCGTATGTATAGCAGGTGGTGTGGCACAGAACAGTGTGGCCAATGGAAAGATTACCCGTAACACTCCGTTTAAAAAAGTATATATACCATCCGCAGGCCATGATGCAGGCATCTCCATGGGTGCTGCACAATATGTCTATCACCAGGCCTTACAACAGAAAAGAGCAGCAGCGGTCTGGACAGCATATACAGGAGCTGAATTTTCTAATGAAGCCATTGAGCTCATCCTGCAGAAAAACAATATCCCCTATAAAAAATTAAGTGAAGAAGAATTGTATGATTATGTAACAGATAAATTAATCAATGCGGGTGTGATCGGTTGGTTTAGCGGAAGAGCAGAATTTGGTCCGAGGGCATTGGGCGCCAGAAGTATATTGGCTGATCCCAGAAGAACAGATGCCAAAGACCTGCTTAATGCAAAGATCAAACGCAGAGAAAGTTTTCGTCCTTTTGCACCAAGTATTTTAAAGGAATATGCAGATGAATATTTTGAAGTGAATGATGCAGTACCTTACGAAAGACAAACAATCCTTGATACCTGCTGTAACACATGTGGATGGGACAGGAAGATTGCAAACAGTTGATGCCACTGTTTCTCCGAGATATTATCGTTTGATTGATACTTTCAGAAAAAAATCAGGTGTTCCGATCTTATTGAATACTTCCTTCAATGAAAATGAACCGATCGTTAATTCGCCGCAAGAAGCATTGGACTGTTTTTTGCGTACCAATATGGATATGCTGGTAATGGAAAATATGGTGGTGGAGAGATGAGTCTTTAGTCTTTTGGTATGGGTCTTTGGTGGGGTTGTTGATTAAGTTTTGTTAATCATGAAACGAGCTGTCACCCATCCCGATAGTCATCGGGGGAAGGGTGAATTCGATAAACTTCTCGTTCATCACGCTTCGAGAACCTCAGCATGACAATGGTTTACGTTCATTAACTCAGTGCAAGCTAGGTCTCAGCATGACAATGGTTTACGTTCATCATGAAACGAACTGTCACCCACCCCGATAGTCATCGGGGGAAGGGTAGATTCGATAAAACCAGGTTTATTATGCTTCACTTCGATAAACTCAGTGCAAGCTAAGCGCCTCAGCATGTCAAGGGTTTACGTTCATCATGAAACGAATTGTCACCCTGAGGCTCAAGAAGGGTGAATTCGATTAAAACCAGTTTCATCATGCTTCACTTCGATAAACTCAGTGCAAGCTAAGCGCCTCAGCATGACAAAGGCTTTACGTTCATCATAAAACGAGCTGTCATCCTGAGGCTCACGAAGGGTAGATTCGATTAAAACCAGGTTTATCATGCTTCACTTAGTCATGCTTCGAGAACCTCAGCATGACAAAAGCTTCTCGTTCATCAACTCAGTGCAAGCTAAGCACCTCAGCATGACAATGGTTTTGTTAATCATGAAACGAATTGTCACCCTGAGGCTCACGAAGGGTAGATTCGATTAAAACCAGGTTCATTATGCTTCATTTCATCATGCTTCACTTCGATAAACTCAGTGCAAGCTAAGCGCCTCAGCATGACAAGGTTTTACGTTTATCATGCTTCACTTCGATAAACTCAGTGCAAGCTAAGAGCCTCAGCATGACATAGGCTTTACGTTCAATATGCTTAAAATTTCAATCATCACCGCAACGTATAACAGCAGCGCTACCATTGTTGATGCCATTAGATCTGTGCAGCAACAAACCTATCAAAATATTGAACATATTATCATTGATGGTTTATCTGCCGACGATACCATTGAAAAAATAACATCTGTTGATCCGCAGATAAAAATAGTTTCAGAAAAAGACAATGGTATTTATGATGCGATGAACAAAGGCATCGCTGCTGCTACAGGCGATATTATCGGCATTTTAAATTCGGATGATTTTTATAAAGACCGGTTTGTATTGGAAAAAGTAGCCCGGTTTTTTGCGGTGGATCGTTGTGATGCATTGTATGGCGATCTCTTGTATGTGGATGCGAATGACCTGAATAAAGTGAAAAGAAAATGGATTTCAGGCGTGCATCAGCGGAAAGATTTTTTAAAAGGATGGATGCCCCCGCATCCTACTTTTTTTATTAGAAAAGAATGCTATGATCAATATGGTGTTTTCAACCTGCAATTGGGCAGTGCGGCAGATTATGAACTGATGTTGCGCATGATGTATAAGCACAGAATTAAAACAGCATACTTGCCTGAAATAATGATTTATATGCGTACCGGCGGAGTAAGCAATAAAAATATTTCCAATCGCCTGAAAGCAAATCGGGGTGACCGTATGGCATGGAAGATCAACGGCCTGCAACCTGAATGGTATACATTGTATTTAAAGCCCTTGCGGAAAGTAGGGCAGTTTTTTAAAAAGTAGGAGGGTTCACACAAGGGGGTTTAAAAAGTATGGATCGATTATTACAAAACCTTTGCGTATTCTTTTTACTTCTTATTTTTTTAAGGTGAAATAGTTAAACGCAAAAAGAGCAAAAGATAAAGTATAAGAACAAATAAAAATCTTTGTTTCGTTGTATTCTTAGTTGCTTTTTGTGAAACAGAATATTCATTTAAATAAATTCATTTCTTTTGTAGTATGAAAGTCGCATTAATTACAGGGATCACGGGCCAGGATGGCGCTTATTTAGCAGAGCTATTATTAAAGAAAGGCTATCAGGTGCATGGCATTAAAAGAAGAAGTTCTTTATTCAATACACAACGGATCGATCATTTTTATGAAGACCCGCATGTGCCGGATAAACACCTGACATTGCATTATGGTGACCTGACAGATTCCACCAACATAATCAGGATTATTCAGGAAGTACAACCCGATGAGATCTATAACCTGGCGGCCATGAGCCATGTGCATGTAAGTTTTGAAGAACCGGAATATACTGCCAATGCAGACGGTATCGGCACATTGCGGATACTGGAAGCAGTAAGATTATTGGGATTAACCAAAAAGACAAAAGTGTACCAGGCATCTACTTCAGAATTATACGGATTGGTGCAGGCGGTACCACAGAGTGAAACCACACCTTTCTATCCGAGAAGCCCTTATGCTGTGGCTAAATTATATGCTTACTGGATAACCGTTAATTACCGTGAAGCGTATAATATGTATGCCTGCAATGGAATACTCTTCAATCACGAATCACCGCAAAGAGGAGAAACCTTTGTTACCAGAAAAATTACCCGGGCGGTGGCCAAGATTGCCTTGGGCTTACAAAATACTTTGTATCTGGGAAATTTAAACTCCAAGAGAGACTGGGGCCATGCAAAAGATTATGTAGAGGGGATGTATTTGATATTGCAACAAGAGAAACCGGAAGATTATGTATTGGCAACAGGCATTACCACCGAGATCAGGGAATTTGTGAAGATGGCATTTTTAGAAGCAGGGATTGAAGTAGGGTTTCGTTTTGAACAGGAGAATGAAGAAGGTTATGTGGTAAAATGTACCCATCCAAAATACCAGCTGAAAGAAGGAACCGTGGTAGTGAAAGTTGACCCGAGATATTATCGTCCTACAGAAGTGGACTTATTAATCGGTGATGCTACCAAGGCCAGAACACAATTAGGATGGATACCAAAATATGATTTGCCGGCATTGGTGAAAGAGATGGTAGCGAGTGATATGGAATTGTTCAGCAGGGAGAAACATTTAAAAGAAAGCGGCTTTCAGATAAAGAATGAATTTGAATAGGGAGGGAAGTCTTTAGTCTTTGGGTGTTGGTCTTTGGCAGGAAGGGACCAATCCTCTATACCAAAGGCCATTATTAAATGCGTGATTTCAGAAAATGAGAAGTTTGGAAACAAACAGTTGAATTTGTTACAAAAGTCTGTGAAGTAATCCAACAATTTCCGGCAAATGAAAAATATGGGTTGATATCACAAATGAACAGATCTGCAGTTTCTATTTCGGCTAATATTGCAGAAGGATGCAGCAGGAAAACGGCTGCAGATTTTGCAAGATTTCTTGAAATAGCAGTAGGCTCTTCCTTTGAATTGGAAACTTATTTTGAAATAGCATTGAACCTTTCTTTTATAAAAATAAGTGATAAAGAAAACTTGCTTAATGAATTAAATATTATTCAGAAAAGGATCAATGCTTTAAGAGAATCTATTTTGAAAACCCGTATGTAGCAATAAAATCTAAGCAACGTTACCAAAGACCAAAATCTAAAGACCAAAGACCAACGACTAATTACCGATGGACAAACAATCAAAAATATACATCGCCGGGCATAGAGGAATGGTAGGCAGTGCCATTGTAAGACGATTACAAAGTGAAGGTTATTCCAATATCATTACCCGATCTTCGAAAGAATTAGATCTCAGAAACCAACAACAGGTGAATGATTTTTTTGCTGCAGCAAAACCGGACTATGTTTTTTTAGCAGCAGCTAAAGTGGGTGGTATTGTTGCTAATAATACCTACCGTGCAGAATTCATTTATGATAATCTGATGATTGAAGCGAATATTATTCATGCTGCTTATGTGAATGCGGTAAAAAAATTATTATTCTTAGGCTCCTCCTGTATCTATCCCAAACTTGCACCGCAACCACTGAAAGAAGAATATTTATTGCAGGGATATTTGGAAGAAACCAATCAGCCTTATGCCATTGCAAAAATTACCGGCATCGAATTGTGTGATGCTTACCGGGCACAATATGGTTGTCATTTTATTTCAGCGATGCCAACGAATTTATACGGGCCGAATGATAATTATGATTTAGAAAAATCGCATGTATTACCGGCACTGCTCAGGAAATTCATTACTGCAAAAAGAAAAAATGAATCAGCTGTAACCCTTTGGGGAACAGGCGCTCCGAAAAGAGAATTTTTACATGTGGATGATCTGGCTGATGCTTGTTTATTCCTGATGGAACAGTACGATGAGAAAGGATTGGTGAATATAGGTTGGGGAAATGATGTAACGATTCTGGAATTGGCAGAGATAATAAAACAGATAGTAGGTTATGATGGGGCGTTAAAATTTGATACCACCAAACCCGATGGTACACCGAGAAAATTAATGGATGTAACCAAGCTGAATCGGTTAGGATGGAAAGCAAGCATATCTTTAGAAGAAGGAATTAAGAAAGTGTATGAAGAGATAAAAGAGATGGAATGGAATTGATCATTACACTAATTCATACGAACTACACGGATTGAGGGTATTCTTTTTTGCATCTCTTTGTGTTCTTGTTTTATTTTGCGGTTAAAATTTAAAAGCAAAGAGGAGCAATTAAATTACTCAATAACCAATTCTTGTCATTCGCTGAAATTCGTGTAATAAAAAGAAACATAATGAGAGTACTAATTACGGGAGGTGCAGGTTTTATCGGTTCTAATTTAACAGAAGCATTATTACATGATGAACGGGTAAGCCTGGTTCGTGTATTTGATAATTTAGCAACAGGCTCTTTAGATAATCTCAGGGAATTTGCTTCCAATAAAAAATTTGAATTTGCAGAAGGCGATATCAGAAATTATGATGCCTGTTTAAAAGTTTGTGATGGCATTGATTTAATTTCTCACCAGGCTGCATTGGGTTCTGTGCCCCGATCTATCAACGATCCGCTTACAACAAATGAGGTAAACATAACCGGCACTTTACATATTTTTACTGCTGCCAAAGAAAATAAGGTTAAACGGGTGGTATATGCAGCCAGTTCTTCCACTTACGGAGACCATCCCGATTTGCCTAAGGTTGAAGAGAAGATTGGCAATCCTTTATCACCGTATGCAGTTACCAAATATGTGAATGAGTTGTATGCTAAAGTATATGCGGATGTATATGGCATGGAATTAATCGGGTTAAGATATTTTAATGTATTTGGCCCGAAACAAAATCCGAAAGGAGCATATGCTGCAGTGATTCCTTTATTTGCAGCAGCAATTTTAAACAATCAATCCCCGATGATTAATGGCGATGGCAGCATCAGCAGGGATTTTACATTTGTTGCAAACGCTGTACAGGCGAATATGTTAGCATTGTTTACCGAAAATAAAGATGCGGTTAATCAGGTGTATAATATTGCATACGGCGAAAAAACTTCTTTATTGCAATTGGTCAATTTATTGAATAAAATTGCCGGAAAAAATATTGCAGCGGTTCATCGTGAAAACAGGAAGGGAGATATTGAACATAGTTTGGCAGATATCAGTAAAGCAAAAGAATTATTGAATTATCATCCTGCATTTTTTGTTGAACAGGGTTTGCAAAAAACAATGGATTGGTATAAAAACAATTTACATAAATAATGAGCAAAACAATTTTAATAACGGGTGGGGCAGGATTTATTGGCAGCCATGTTGTACGATTATTTGTAAATAAATATCCGCAATACAATATTGTGAATCTGGATGCTTTAACATATGCGGGAAATTTAGAAAATTTAAAAGATGTAGATCAATCACCTAATTATTTTTTTGAAAAAATAAATATATTGGATGCGGATAAAATAGCGGAAGCTTTTTCGAAACATCAAATAACCGATGTGATTCATTTGGCTGCAGAATCGCATGTTGACCGTTCTATTGTTTCCCCGATGGATTTTGTTTATACCAATGTAATCGGTACGGTTAATTTATTGAATGTTGCTAAAAATCACTGGAAAGAAAATTTCAGTGAACATATATTTTACCATATCTCAACAGATGAAGTATATGGTGCACTGGGCGATACCGGCTTCTTTACGGAAACAACATCTTATCATCCCAATTCCCCATATTCGGCCAGCAAAGCAGCATCCGATCATTTTGTAAGAGCTTATGCCGAAACCTATCATATTCAAACCATTGTTTCAAATTGTTCTAACAATTATGGCCCTTTTCATTTCCCAGAAAAATTAATTCCTTTATTCATCAATAATATCATTCAAAAAAAACCATTGCCGGTATATGGCGATGGTTTATATACACGGGACTGGTTGTATGTGAAAGACCATGCATTGGCCATTGATCTGATCTTTCATAAAGGAAAGGCCGATGAAACGTATAATATCGGCGGATTCAATGAATGGAGAAATATTGATCTGGTAAAATTATTATGCAGTTTGATGGATGAGAAATTAGGCAGATCCAAAGGAGAAAGTGAGCAATTGATTACTTATGTAAAAGACCGGCCCGGACATGACAGAAGATATGCAATTGATGCAACAAAAATTAATAAAGAATTGGGTTGGAAACCAACCGTAACTTTTGAACAGGGGTTAAGCGAAACCATCGATTGGTATTTGCAAAACACCGAGTGGTTGCAACATGTAACCAGCGGAGCGTACCAACAGTATTATGATAAAATGTATACGGGGAGATAGGTGTTGGTCTTTGGTGGTTACCTAAATCAAACACCAGAGAAAACCGGATACTTTCTGCTAAAGACTAAATACCAAATACTAAATGCTAAATACCAACAACCAATAACCAAAGGCCAACAATGAAAGTAGAATCCACACCATTAAAAGATTGTTTTATTATTCACGATACTGTGTTTAAAGATGAACGCGGATATTTTTTTGAAAGTTTTCATCAACAAAAATTTTTTGAACAGACCGGCTTACCGGTTGCATTTGTTCAAGACAATCAATCAAAATCGGCACGCGGTGTATTGCGTGGTTTGCATTTTCAAACAGGGGCTTATACACAAGCTAAATTAGTGAGGGTATTGCAGGGCCTTGTTCTTGATGTGGTGGTGGATCTCAGAAAAGATTCACCTTCCTTCGGTCAGTCGTTTTCAATAGAATTGAGTGAAGATAACCACAAGCAATTTTTTGTGCCTCGCGGCTTTGCACATGGTTTTGTAGTGTTAAGTGAAGAAGCGGTTTTCTTTTATAAATGCGATAACTATTATAACAAATCATCCGAGCAGGGTATTGTTTATAATGATGCATATTTAAATATTGATTGGAAAATAAATGAAGCAGAAATTATTTTATCTGAAAAAGATAAAATGCTTCCTTCCTTTCATGAGGCAAAACATTTAATTAGTTTTTCACTATAATTGTTGTTCCTTAAATTCACTTTTCACCATTCAGTAACCACTTTATGAAAGGTATCATATTAGCAGGCGGAAGCGGTACACGTTTATATCCCATCACCAAAGGGATTAGTAAACAATTAATGCCGGTATATGATAAGCCGATGATTTATTATCCGCTTTCTGTATTAATGCTGGCAGGCATCAACGAAATATTAATTATTACTACGCCGGAAGATGCAGATCAATTTAAAAGATTATTGGGTGACGGAAATGAAATCGGTTGCAGCTTTTCTTTTGCAGTGCAGGCAGTGCCCAATGGATTGGCGCAGGCATTTGTAATCGGAGAAAATTTTATTGGAAAAGATAAAGTGGCTTTAATATTAGGCGATAATATTTTTTACGGGGCCGGGTTTAGTAAATTGGTTCAATCATTCAATAATGTAAATGGGGCTGCAATTTTTGCTTATGAAGTGCATGATCCGGAAAGATATGGTGTGGTTGAATTTGATGAAAATTTTAAAGCCATTTCTATTGAAGAGAAACCTAAAAAACCCAAATCTAATTATGCTGTCCCGGGTTTGTATTTTTATGATAACAATGTGGTACACATTGCAAAAAACATTGCACCGTCTCCAAGAGGCGAATACGAAATTACTGATGTAAATAAAGTGTATTTACAAAATGAAAGTTTACAGGTGGGGGTTATGAACAGGGGAACGGCCTGGTTAGATACCGGCACTTTTGACTCGTACAGCGATGCCTGTGAATTTGTTCGTGTAATAGAAAAAAGGCAGAGCCAGAAAATCGGTTGCATTGAAGAAGTAGCCTACCGTATGGGTTTTATCAATCATACTCAATTACTTTCACTTGCCGATAAATATGCCAAAAGCGGCTATGGCAATTACTTAAGGCAGATAAGATTGTAAATCAACTGCTTCTTTCCCTTTAATACCCGCATTCTGTTTGTTTCACTTTTTTGATGCTTTATTTAAACAAAGTGTAACTTTGTGTTGTTACCATTTGCATGAACAATTTTACCATTAAGGATGTAGAAAATTTATCGGGTATTAAAGCCCATACCATTCGTATTTGGGAACAACGGTATAACTTCTTAAAACCCCAACGTACAGATACCAATATCCGTTATTACAGCAGCGAAGAATTAAAGACGATACTGAACATTGCTTTGCTGAATAAATACGGGTATAAAATTTCGCATATCGACAGGATGCGCAAAGAAGAATTAAAAGATAAAGTGTTGTCTTTATCTCAAATTCAGGCGCAGCAGGAAAGGTTGATCAATGAAATGATTCAGGCTACCGTTGATATGAAAATGGAAGAGATTGAAACGGTTTTGGATGCGTTCATCATGTCGAAGGGAATTGAAAGAACCATTACACAGATCATCTTCCCTTTCTTGGAAAGAATCGGCATTCTCTGGCATACCAATCATATCAATCCGGCTCAGGAACATTTAATCACCAATATTATCCGCCAAAAACTGATTGTTGGCATAGAATCCGCTACAGGCAATGGTTACAGCAATAAATCCATTCTTCTTTTCTTGCCCGAAGGCGAGCATCATGAAATGGGGTTATTGTTCATTTATTATTTATTAAAAAGCCGCGGGATAAAAGTAATTTATGTAGGTGCCAATGTGCCATTGAAAGATATTGAGTTTGTTGCAAAATTTAAAAAGCCCGATTATTTATATACGCATTTAACTTCTGTAGCGCATAATTTTCATTTCGATAAATTCATGGCTAATTTGCATTCACGTATTCCGGATGTTCCGGTTATTATTTCCGGGCAATTAACGCAGCATTATAAGAAGAAAGTTCCTGCCAATATCAAATTCAAAAAATCTTTGACAGAAGTAACCGAATATATCGCAACATTATAGCGGAATAAACCAAATAAATAATAAAGTGCCCCTGTGTAAAATAACAGGGGCACTTCTTTTTTTGATATATGCATAACTGATGCACGTATAACAGCCTGATATTGTTTGTTTTACTTTTTATCCTTAAATCTTAAACAAAATATTTGGATGGCATGCTTTATTTTGTTTAATTTTACATCTTCAAATCTTAAACAAAATAGTATGTCTGTTATTGAATTTGATGATCTTTTATTAAGCAATGCTGAATTTTTAAGGCCCTTTGCGATCACGTTAACAAGAGATCATGAACAGGCAAACGATCTGTTTCAGGAAACTTTGTATCGTGCATTGGCCAACAGAGATAAGTATCATGTAGGTACCAACATCAAAGCATGGTTGTACACCATCATGCGTAATATCTTCATCAATAATTACAGAAAGAAAGCCAAGCAACAAACTGTTTTTGATAATACCGGCACTGATTTTTTGTTAGATATGAATCAGGGTGCTGTTGCCAATGATGCAATTACACGATTAAACATGCGTGAAGTGCAACAAGCTATTCACGAGCTTCCTGAGATATTCAGAAACCCCTTTTTATTATATTTTGATGGCTTTAAATATCAGGAAATTGCAGAAATGCTGAATGAGCCATTGGGCACCATCAAAAGCAGGATACATTTTGCCAGAAAATTATTGAAAGCCCAAATCGAAAGGAATTAAAAATTTAGTTAACTTCCCCTTTCCTCAAGTGTCAAAAAACGTAATTATTATAGGCGCCGGCTTTGCAGGATTGTCTGCAGCAACTTTCATGGCTAAAGCAGGTTGGAAGGTAACTGTTATTGAAAAACATGCTACCCCCGGCGGAAGAGCCAGACAATTAAAACAGGCAGGTTTTGTTTTTGATATGGGCCCCAGCTGGTATTGGATGCCCGATGTTTTTGAAAGATATTTTAATCAATTCGGAAAAACAGTTTCAGATTATTATACTTTAGAAAGATTAGATCCATCCTACAGGGTATATTGGAATGATGGTATGATGGATATACCTGCCAGCTATGAGCAATTAAAAAATTTATTTGAAGATATTGAAAAGGGCAGCAGTATTCAATTAGACCGGTTTTTAAAAGAAGCCGCCTATAAATATGATGTTGGTATTCATAAATTGGTACACAAGCCCGGGCAATCAGTCACAGAATTTTTAGATTGGGATTTGGTAAAAGGGATTTTTAAATTAGATGTGTTTAACTCCATGAAATCCCATGTGGCAAAGCATTTTAAGAATGCTAAGTTGCGCGAATTGATGGAATTCCCGATCTTATTTTTAGGGGCATTGCCGGAAGATACACCTGCATTGTACAGTTTAATGAATTATGCCGATATCATTGGTGGTACATGGTATCCCAAAGGGGGTATGTATAAAATTGCAGAAGCCATGTATCAACTGGCCATTGAAATGGGTGTTGAATTTCATTTCTCTCATAACGTAACAGATATCGGCATGTACAGAACTACTGCTAAAAAAGTAGTGACAGATAAAGGCAGTTTTGAAGCAGATGTAATTATTGGCGGTGCAGATTATCATCATATCGAAACAGTATTATTGCCATCTCAATACAGAAGCTATACCGATGATTACTGGCAACAAAGAGTAATGGCACCGAGTTGTTTGATATTTTATGTGGGAGTAAACAAAAAAATACCGAACATTTTGCATCATTCTTTGTTTTTTGATTCATCATTTGAAGTGCATGGAAAAGAGATTTATAAAACGAAAGAGTGGCCAACTGATCCATTGTTTTATGTAAGTGCTACTTCCGTTTCAGACGAAACGGCAGCACCGACGGGATGTGAGAACTTATTTATTTTAATTCCGGTTGCTGCCGGTTTAGAGAATGATCATGAAGCATTGAGAGAAAAGTATTTTAGCATGGTGATGAAAAGGATGGAACAGCGTTTCGGATGTTCCATCAAAGATTCGATCATTTACAAAAAAAGTTTTGCTCATCGCGATTTTATCAGTGAGTACAATTCTTTTAAAGGCAATGCCTACGGGCTGGCAAATACTCTGATGCAGACATCGATCTTAAAGCCAAGTTGCAGAAGCGCTAAAGTGAACAATCTTTTTTATACGGGACAATTAACAGTACCCGGACCGGGAGTACCGCCCAGCTTAATCAGCGGCGAAGTGGTAGCAAAAGAAGTGATTAAACATTTTGGATAAAATAAAAATTCAACGGTAATGACAAACATGAATTTATTTCATGAAGTAAGTCAGGATTGCAGCAGAAACACTACTGAGAAATACAGTACCAGTTTTTCTTCTGCCATCAAACTATTGCATAAAGACCTGCGTAAGCCGATCTGCAATATTTATGGCTTTGTGCGTTTTGCCGATGAAGTGGTAGATACGTTTCATGAGCATGATAAAACTGTTTTATTAAACGAATTCAAAGAAGCAACTTATACAGCAATACAAAGAGGCATTAGTTTAAATCCCATCTTACACAGTTTTCAATTAACGGTTAATCAATATCATATTGACCATGATTTAATTGATGCATTTTTGTTAAGCATGGAAATGGATTTGCATAAACGCAATTACGACCGTACCGGATATGAACAATATATTTATGGCAGTGCAGAAGTGGTGGGCTTAATGTGCCTGTATGTTTTTTGTGAGGGCAATAGAGAGATGTATGAAAAACTAAAACCTGCTGCAATGAGCCTCGGCGCTGCATTTCAGAAAGTTAATTTTTTACGCGATGTGAAGGCAGATTATGAAGGGTTGGACAGAATGTATTTTCCTGATTGTGATTTTAAGAATTTTTCCCGTGCAGATAAATTAGCCATAGAAAAAGATATTCAAAAAGATTTTGATGATGCGTATGCCGGTATTTTACAATTGCCTATTAAAGCAAGATTCGGTGTATACGTGGCTTATAAATATTATCTCTCTTTATTTAAAAAAATTAAAAAACTGCAACCGCAAAAAGTATTGGAACAACGTATCCGTATTCCCGATTACGGTAAAATTTTTATTCTTGCTAAAGCAGGGCTAAGAAGTCAGTTTAATTTATTATAGATATTAACTGCATGGAACAAGTAATACTGGTAGATGAGAACGATCTTGAGATTGGTGTAATGGATAAAATGGAAGCTCATGAAAAAGCTTTGCTGCACAGGGCTTTCAGCGTTTTTATTTTTAATTCAAAAGGAGAAATGCTATTGCAGCAACGTGCATTAAGCAAATACCACAGTGGCGGATTATGGACAAACGCCTGCTGCAGTCACCCCCGTTTTGGAGAAACAACCCTGGCAGCTGCAGAAAGAAGATTAGCAGAAGAACTGGGATTCACCACATCTTTAAAAAAAATATTCGACTTCACATATAAAGCCTCGTTTGATAATGGATTAACAGAACATGAATTCGATCATGTATTCTTTGGAATGTATGAAGGGGCTATTCAGATAAATCCCATTGAAGTGAAAACATATGCTTATCAAAGCATGAAACAAATTGCAGCCAATTTGGAAAAATTTCCTCAACAATATACCGCCTGGTTTCACCTGGCTTTTCCTAAAGTATATGATTGGTTTCAGCAATCCAGTTTGTAATTTACAGCTTCAATGCATTCCATGAAATCTTCCAAGGCAATTATTATCGGTGCAGGCGTTGCCGGATTGGCATCGGCTATAAGGCTTGCTGTGCAGGGATTTGAAGTAACGGTATTTGAGAAGAATGATTATCCCGGAGGAAAATTAACCGAAATTTTTATAGATGGTTTTCAGTTTGATGCGGGCCCCAGTTTATTTACACAGCCCGAAAATATTGAAGCACTTTTTTCATTGGCTGATGAACCGATAGAAGCATATTTTCAATATCAGCAAGTGCCGGTTGTTTGTAAATATTTTTATGAAGACGGGACGATGGTACATGCTTATGCAGACCGGGAGAAATTTGCAGATGAATTAACAAATCAAATGGGGGAAGATGCACTTGCATTGAAAAAATATTTACAGGCATCTGAAAAATTATATGAAAATGTGGGCAGTATTTTTCTGCAGCATTCCTTACATAAAAGAAAAACAGTAGCAAAAGCAAATATCGGCAATGCAATCCGTGCTGTTTCTTATCGTCATTTATTTAAAACCATGAATGCCTTTAATGAAAAAGCATTCAGCAATAAAAAAACAGTCCAGCTATTCAATCGTTATGCAACGTATAATGGAAGCGATCCTTATCGGGCACCGGGCATGTTAACCTTGATTCCTTCTTTAGAGTATAATGGGGGAACATTTTATCCGAAAGGCGGCATGATCTCTATCACCAAAGCCTTATATCAATTGGCTTTGAAGAAGGGCGTACAATTTCATTTCAATACACCGGTACAATATATCATTCATCATCAAAAGAGGGTAAGAGGTGTTGTTGCGGAGAATAAAAATTATTATGCTGATATAGTAGTGAGCAATATGGATGTTTATTTTACGTACAAACAGTTATTGAATAATGAATTGAAAAGTAAAAAAATATTGAAGCAGGAACGGAGCAGCAGTGCATTGATTTTTTATTGGGGAATGAATAAAATATTTGATGCGTTGCAATTACACAATATTTTTTTTACAGAAGACTATAAAAAAGAATTTGATCATTTATTCAGCATAAAGAAATTATATGCAGACCCAACCGTGTATATCAACATCACTTCCAAATGCGAACCGGGCAAATTTGCACCGGAAGGAAAAGAAAATTGGTTTGTAATGATTAATGTACCCGCCAATGTTGGGCAGGATTGGGCATCATTTAAACAGCAGGCCAGAAAAAATATCATCACCAAACTCAATCGTTTATTGAAAACAGATATTGAATCTTTGATCCTTTGCGAAGAAATATTGGATCCTGTATTGATAGAAAGTAAAACTTCTTCTTACATGGGTTCATTGTACGGTACATCCTCTAACTCAAAACTGGCAGCTTTTTTACGGCATCCTAATTTTACCGAAGCTATAAAGGGATTGTATTTTGTTGGCGGAAGTGTACATCCCGGCGGAGGCATACCCCTGTGTTTGCACAGTGCCAAAATAATGAGCGAGCTGGTAGAAACTGATTTTAAAAAAATAAAACACGAATGAGTTGGTTAAAAAATAAAAATCATATTGCATTGAGCATTGCTTTGCTTTTTCATGTAAGCGGTGCAACAGGCATTTTATTTTCAGCACAGAAAGATTGGTTTGTTCAGCATACACCATTGAATTTAACAGTGATGAGTTTTTTGCTGATCATTACACAAACAAAAAAAGATAAATTTTTCTGGTTATTCGCAATCATTGCATTTATAACGGGAATGTTTGTTGAAATAATCGGTGTTAACACACAATTATTATTCGGGCATTATGCTTACGGAACGGTGATGGGCTATACAATTTTAGGTGTTCCGTTATTGATCGGATTGCAATGGTTTGTATTGATGTATTGTTGCGGTGTTGCTATTCATCATATGCAGGTATGGATGGAAAATAAGTTTGGCGAAATGGAGCTAAAACTTTCAGCAACCATTAAAACCGTATCTTTTATAATTGATGGTGCATTGCTGGCCGTATTCTTTGATTATATAATGGAACCGGTGGCTGTTAAATTGGGTTTCTGGCAATGGAATAATCAACAGATCCCTGTATATAATTATGCATGCTGGTTAATTTTCAGCAGTATATTATTGTATGTTTTCAGCAGGCTGAACTTCAATAAAGAGAACCATTTCGCAGTACATTTGTTAATAATACAGGTATTGTTTTTTTTAGCCTTAAGTATTTATTTATGATCCTTGTTTATATATTGGTTACGCTGCTTACTTTCTGCATTATGGAGGGCATCACCTGGTGTACACATAAATATGTGATGCATGGGTTTTTATGGTATTTACACGAAGACCATCATCAGCCAACAGGATTTGTGCTGGAAAAAAATGATGCGTTCTTTTTAATATTTGCTATTCCCAGTTGGTTATGTATTATGTTGGGATTGCAACATCAACAGTATTTTGCAGCAGCCATTGGCTTCGGTATTGCTTTATACGGCTTTGCTTATTTCCTGGTACATGAAGTGATTATTCATCAACGGTTAAAATGGTTCAGCAGAAGCAATAACCGATATATCAAAGCCATTCGTTGGGCACATAAAATGCATCACAAACATTTAGAAAAAGAAGAGGGCGAAAGTTTTGGTATGCTGATCGTTGCAAAAAAATATTGGGATAAAGTTCGCCGTGATGAGCAGATTCAAAAATAAACACTGCACCATTATTTTTTAGGCATAAACTTCTCCGGTCTCTCGTACATTAGCAATAAAATCCGGCTATTGCAAAAAAATGAGTCACATAATAATTCCCCCTCAGGGGATAAGCGTTATGATTATATCATCAGCGGTGCCGGTTGTGCAGGATTAAGTTTATTGATGCGGTTATTGCAACAACCATCCTTAAGGCATAAAAAAATATTGATCATCGATCAATCCGCAAAAACGCAAAATGATCGTACCTGGTGTTTTTGGGAAAAAGGAAAAGGATTGTTTGATAATATTGTGTATCACCGGTGGCAACATATCGATTTCCAATCCGATCATTATTCTTCGCATCTTAATATTGCCCCGTATCAATATAAAATGATTCGCGGCATTGATCTGTATGAACAAGTGATCAGTTTTGCCAAGCAGTTTTCCAATGTACGCTTTGTGTATGAAAAGATCATTCAATTAAAAACAGAAAACCATATCGGTATTGTTGAAACAGAAAACAATCATTATCAGGCTGAATATGTTTTTAATTCTGTTTTGTTGGAAAAAATCCGGCCAATTAAAAACAAATATTTATTGCTGCAACATTTTAAAGGATGGATGATTGAAACTGCCATGCCGGCTTTTAATCCTGCTGTTGCCACTTTTATGGATTTTACTGTTGATCAGTCGCATGGAACCACTTTCATGTATGTATTGCCTGTTACAGAACATAAAGCCTTAGTAGAATATACTTTGTTTACAGAAACTTTATTAGTACCCGAAGCATACAATATTGCACTGGGGGATTATATTTTAAACCGTTTGAAAGTAGGGAGCTACAAAATTATACATGAAGAGTTTGGGGTGATACCGATGACCAATCAAAAATTTGCATCACATCAGGGAAGAATCATTCATATTGGTACTGCAGGCGGACAAACAAAAGCAAGCAGCGGATTTACATTTCAATTCATTCAAAAACAAAGTAAAGCCATCGTTGCATCTTTGCTTTTATCCGGTAAACCTTCTGTTGATGATCGTTTGACTAAAAGAAAATTTAATTTATACGACAGTGTTTTATTAAATGTGTTAGCAAATAAAAAAATGAGTGGTGCCGAAATATTTGCTTCTATCTTTCAATACAACAACACAGAAACGGTTTTAAAATTTTTGGATAATGAAACAGGTCTGCTGGAGGATATGAAAATAATGCGCAGTGTTCCGTTGCATATTTTTTTACCTGCTGCAATACAAGAGTTATTCAAATAAGCAAAACAGTTTGATTACTTTTGCAATATAATCTCGCTTACAGATAGACAAAGCGTTAAATAATTAAGTTCTTTCTATCAATGGTCTCGTAGTACAATGGATAGTATAAGAGTTTCCGAAGCTCCTGATTCAGGTTCGATTCCTGACGAGACCACTATTTAACTTATTAAACTCTGTAAATACCTCTAAACTTAATGTTTATGAGGTATTTTACGTTATAGAAGACTACTATAACTCAGTATATTATGATGTACCCTCTTTGTAGGACAGATAATATTCTTAACAAAGATATAAAGAAATACTATTACTACTATTACCTTTCTTTTCTTTTTTTGCTACTTTTTTTCTTTTCTTTTACTATCCACGTGGATATGTTGATAACCCTTTTTTTCAGGCAGCTTTCATTT
>Ga0164297_10002102_pt1 | contig 20078 bp, 19 predicted proteins | sample GEODES058metaG_FD_113539 | JGI IMG/M metagenome (GOLD analysis project Ga0164297, IMG submission 113539) | Dystrophic lake water microbial communities from Trout Bog Lake, Wisconsin, USA - GEODES058 metaG | ecosystem: Environmental > Aquatic > Freshwater > Lake | place: USA: Trout Bog Lake... | reverse complement strand
CTCTTGCGACTTGAGGGAATTCAGTTCTGAAGGCGAGCAAGTACTGCTCGTGCAGCACGTGCTCCTGAGGCCATGGCACCTTGCAATGAGGGGCTCGCCACATGATCTCCCGCGAGGAGAATCCCGTCGTAGGTGATTGGCGGCAACGCAGTCCACGGTGGCGGGAGAAAGGGAAGCGCGTCGTGCAGTGCATCGATTTTGAGGAGTTCGAAGCTTTGAGGGCTCCGCCTATGCAGCTCGGCAAGCCTCTTCGTCACTCCAGCGAGAGCATCGTTCTCGCGATGAACTCCAAGACCGGACGCGGCGACGAGATGTTTCCCTCGAGGCGCATAACTTGGTGCTGCAGCGCTTACCTCAACTGAATTCACGAGCACCTTTCCGATCCGGTCTGCGACCAAGGTCGCCCCTGTCGCAAGCGGCTCATCACTTGAGAACCACCACGTCGTCGTTCCGCGTGTTTGTCGTTGCGGTGCTGCCGGCACAAGACCAACAACTCGTTGTGCGGGGACAGCCACAATGACATGCTCGGCTTCGACCACTTCCCCGTTAGCTAACTCCACCGAATGATTCGTGACTCGCGAAATGCTGCACCCGAGTCGCAGCGCATCGGCAGGAAGGTGCGAGGCGAGCTGCGCCGGTATCGCTCCCATGCCGTTGGCGGGTAGCGCGGGGATTCCCGTTAAGAAACTTCGAAGCAAGAGAGCAACCACCCCTGCAGACGTTCCGAGCTCACTTTCAAGAAGAACACCGGCAAGAAAGGGGCGCAAAATTTCATCGATGAGTTGGTCATCAATCCCTTGCTCGCGCAGCCACGTGACCCCATCGACCTCCGGCGGTATACGCAAGCGGCGCGGATCACCGAATCTCAGTTTGGCCAGAAAAAGGCCAAGTCGGAGTCGACTTTTCAGCGACCCAACACGAAGGAAAAGTGCTTCTGGGGCCCGCGCAGGTCGGCGGAGTGGATCAGCGAGGCGCAGTTGTGCCGAACCATCCGTTACCACCACTCCAGGTTCAAACGTGGCAAGTTCGAGAGCAGCAAGATCGAGGGCGTTGCGAGCTTGTGGGTATGCAGGATTCAAGAGCTGAAAGCCTCGATCGAGGAGGAAGCCGTCAATCTGGTCGGTGACGACTCGACCTCCGATCCGATCGGCTTCATCGAAAACCGTCACCTGGAGTTGTGCTCCAGCAAGGATGCTCGCAGCACGCAAGCCGGCAACACCTGCGCCAACGATAAGAACTCGCTCTGGTGCCATCACTCCAACCTAGACAGCGCACGCGAGTTTCGTACAGCCACATGCCACGCTCCACGTGTCGCGACACAGTAGGTTCGTTCTTTGCCAGCCGACTGGGGGGAAGTGATGGGCACAGCAGCAACTGCAGCGGAACCGAGCACGTCACCTGCTCGGCGCAGTGCCGCTCCTTCTCTCGATCTCGCGCAGCGTTCCTATCGGCGTCACGTCCAAGGTCGAACTGACATCGAAATGATGCCGTCGCAGATCGTCGTTGATGGACGCGAGATGCGCTTTGCACTGTCATCGAATGATGCCGGAGCCGACCAGCTGTGGGCGATCAATCTTCACGGCTTCTTCTGTGGCGGATCGATGTATCACCGAGAAAGCGAGCGCCTAGCAGAATCGCTTGGCTGGCGGATTCTCAATCCAAGCCTGCCCGGCTTTGGCGGCAGTGAGCCGCTGGCTTGGAAAGAAATCTCCATGGCAGCTCTGGCTCGTCGCGTTGAAGCGCTGCTTGACCATTTCGGCGTCGAGCGCGCAGTGCTTCTCGGACACTCAATGGGGGCCGGCGTTGCTGTTGAATTCGCCGCCACGCACCCACATCGAGTACTCGGCATTATCTATCGCGACGGTGTTGCGACACCGTCGTGGCATCACCGCCACGGTCTCATTCCGAGCACCTTCGCCACTGTGGCGCCGGACATTGGTGCGGTCGCTGACCTTGCCGTTTCGGTTGCTTTCGACATACCCGATCTCTTCGTTGGTCGGATGCTCTCAACGCTTCGCTCGGTTTTGCCTGATTTACGTCGCAACATGAAGACAATGGCCAAAACGGCGCCTGTCGCCTCAATGCTGATGGAAATTGACCTCACAGCCGAGGTTGCAGCGCTCGGCGTGTCAGGTATCCCACTCCTCGCTGAATGGGGATGTTTCGACCGCATCGCTCATGCCGCAACGGCGGCAGAATTCGCAGAGATTGCAGGAGTGCCTATCCAGTGGATTCCCGGTGGCCATTCTTGGATGCTTGCTCGGCCATCTGGCCAATCTGACGTCCTCCGCTTCGTCAAATCAGGTCAGGAATTCGTTGCGGCAGTTGCTGCGCGCGCAGCGAACGATGTGCCGCGACGACAACTGCGAGCCCTCTAAAAGACCCCGTCCAAAAGTTAGGCCTTGTAGTAGAGCTGGCCATCTGTTCCCACGCTCACTGTGTACTTTGTGAGTCCCCGAGGCGAGGGACCTGCAACGCAGGCGCCGGTGGCTACGGTGAATTCCGACCCGTGACATGGGCACACGATGAGATCGGCAGCCTTCGAAAACGCGGTCGTGCAACCCGCATGTGGGCAGACCGCGTCATAGACCACAAAAGAACCTTTTGTGGGCTGCAGCACGATTCCAGGGTCCCCACTCGTCAGGGTGAAGGTTGCCGCCCCACCGACCGGGACAGCAGAAGCGGCACCGATGGGCGTTCCGAGTGATGAGGTGGTCGACGTCGAGTTCGTGCTCGGCGCAGTGGTTGTCGTCGTCAGGTTTGTTGTCGAACTCGATGCCTTTGGTGCACCGCCGATCGCTCGACCCAGACCCGCTGCCGCCCCGCCAAGGACAAGTGTTGCCGCACCGGCAGCTACAGCTGCTCCTGCACCAAGAACGACAGCCCGGCGATCCACGTCATCAAAGGCACGACGAGTCGCAATACTTTGGCGTCCACCGGCAAGGGCTGGGCATCCGTCCGGTCCACACGCGGCATTTGCCTGCGCGTTGCAACGTCCTTTGTCGAAGTTCCCACAGAGATCTTGCACCACGACAAAGGGCACCACGGTGGGAGTTGGATCACCATGGCCGACGTCTTGCGATGCTCGACGCATGAGAAGCGTGTCGAGCGCCGGCGCCCCTCCTGCCCCGGCCAGGACGAAGGGGATGAACGCGAAGAACCAGACGATGTCTGCACCCGTATAGAAGGGCGACGCGTGGAAGCTCACGGTCAAGAACAGCGAGAAGGACAGCACCATGCCGCCGAGGGCCGCGAGACGAGTCCACACCCCAAGCAGCATGCCAAGGCCAATCGCAATCTCGGCTAACGAAATAATGATGCCGAGGGGCGTCGCGAAACGAAGGAGGTGGCCGATCAGAAGATGAATGGGACTGGTGCGTGCCGATGCAATGAGTTGCGCTTGGATGCTTGATGGGCTGTTGGCATCAAAGAAGTTGGGATTCGCCAGCTTCTGACATCCGGCAAATGCGAAAGTGATGCCAATGAACAAGCGCAGAGGCAACAGTGCCCAACCTGCAAGCGCTGAGGCCCGAGGTGGAACTGAAAACCAGGGACGAGTTGTCGCTCCTCGATTGGAAGGAGAAGTTGAGTTCGTACGTGCCATACGCACCATCGTTTCACAACAGCAATCCGGTACGTGCCAAGAGGCGCCAGCTACTCCTACGCCCCTCGGCATGCCGTTTCTCGAACTTTTATGCCACGACTCAATTCATGGCATCACAACTCTCAAAGATCCGACGAGGCGGCTCTGCTTCGATGGTCCCGAGCCTGGTGAAGCAGTCCCACGGTAACGGGAATGATGGCTGCGCTGAATCCGGCAATGGTGGCTATGAATAGTGCAATGTGCGACATGAAGGCAGTCCTTTCTATGTGATCTGTCGTCTGTTGTTGCTCGACACTGCACAGTGTGTCGGCCCGAGATGAAACCTCCGTGAGACACAACTAAGAAAAAAATCAGAATCAGTCGAACGCGGGTCACACGCTCTCGTTATGGCGCCTGCAAGGATGTCGAGATGGCTCAGACGGCGTCGAAACGTGGACTCTCTCGATGGGAAATCTTGACGCTTCTGATTGCTGTCCCTGTTGTCATCGCCATCATCATCGCTGCAAAGCCGCTCGTGGCATCCATTCTTGATCACATCCTCCATTTGAACCCCACGATGGTCTTTGTCGTCGTGAGTCTTTTAGTTTTTGCCGAAGCTGCCGTCTTCTTCGGATTCGTCTTTCCGGGAGAAACCGCCGTCATCTTGGGAGGTGTCGTCGCAAGCGGCGGTCGCATCAACGTCTACGCACTCACTGCTTGCGTCGTGATCGCAGCGATTCTCGGCGATACCGTCGGCTATTGGGTGGGTCGGGAATTTGGGGAAAAGGTCCTCGACATCAAATTGCTGGCCAACCGGCGGGGAGGCATCGACAAAGCACTCCAATTGCTGGCCAAGCGAGGTGCGCTTGCGGTCTTCATTGGCCGATTCACCGCCTTTCTTCGTGCGGTTATGCCGGGCTTGGCTGGCTTATCTCGGCTGAGATATCAAATCTTTCTCGCTGCCAACGCGGCAGGTGCCCTCGTGTGGGGAGTGCTCTTTACCTTTCTTGGCTATTGGGTAGGCGGTGCCTACCGAAAGGCCGAAAAGTATGCAGGCTGGGCCTCCACGGGAATTCTCATTCTCGTGGTCTTCGTCGCCGTCGGCTTCTTTATTCGCGGGCGCCTCAAGGAAAAGGAGTTCGAAAGCGAGTTCTCATCTGACGTCGAACAGGCCGAGTCGCAACTTGAATCTGACTTGGAAGCAACTCGTCGTGCGCTTGGCGAACGTCAGACTGGACACCATGACGACCAAGATGACTCGCTGTAGCTACTCCGAATGCAGCAGTGACAGCGATTGAGGAGTGACGCCAGCTGCGTCTGTCGCAAGCAGACGCACACCGCCGTCGCCACGCAGGTGGTCGACACCGAGCAACCCTTCTCGCTGTGACCTACCTCCCCACCGCCACCGATCGACAAGTTCACCAACCACGACCCCTCTGATGTGACCGAGTTGATGTTCCTGCGCCACACGCAACAAGTCGGCGAGATCGCTTTGACGTTGTCGCCCTCTCACCTCGCTCCGTCGGCCCAGCGAGTCAATGTGTGCCACAACCGAGCGAAGAGCCAGATACGTCGGTGCGCTCGATGTCGTCTGAATGTGCTGGAGCACCTCGTGAAGATTTTCAACATCAATCTGGTCAGGACCAAATCCAAACTGAGCCATCGAGAGACGAAGTCCATCCCCAGGGAGTGGCCCTCGGCCAAGGACCACCCAGGTGATTGTCGGGGCCGGTGCCGCGAGAGCGAGTGCTTGCGCTCGTCCAGGACCGAGTTCAACCAGCCACTGCGAAAAGACAAGGGGAAGGTCAGTCTCGTCCGGCACGAGCAGAGCCGACTCAAGCGTGCCCAGCATTCCTGAACTCGGAATCATGGATCGAGAGAGTTCAGGAGTCTCGACTGCAAGCTTGGCGCTGGCCAAAAGGTGGGCTGCCAACATCCCGTCGAGAGCTGCGAGACAATCTCTCCCTGCGGCCGTCCGAAAAGGTGGCGCTTCTCCGAGGAGCCACCCCGCACATGCAAACTCTCCTGGTGCCTCCATTGTCACAATGCCAGTGCAAAAGTTTCGCAGTTCCTTTGCCACGAACACTGCGTACTCACAGAATCGCTCTGGAATCGCCGGCATGAGCCAGCCCTCGGCTCCACTCCACGCAGGCAAGGTGCCGTCGCTCAAAATGAGTTGGGCCTGCAGTCCGTGCTCAGAGAGCGCCCTCAACGCATCCTGATACGAGCGCAACACTTTTTCATCGAGTTCACCCTGGCGAGGCATGAGCCGAGCCCAACTGAGCCGCACAAAGACATCCCGCGCTCCAAGACGCCGCGCAGAACTGGCGAGTTGATTCGGGTCGTCAAGGAAGCCCACGCCGGCGGCGTTCGACGCAGCGAGGTCTGCGGAAATCGCTTGACGCCAGACATCATCAACCTCATCGACCGGTCCTTGCGACGGTCCGTCAACTCCAGGACCGCCGAGGAATACTCCCGTCGAGATGCTGCTGGGTTCGGCCACGCTCATCGCTCCTGATTCTTTCATGCCGCAGCTTTCTCGAGCGTCTGAACAGGCCTCCCTCTGGGTTGGTAGCGTCAGGGTGCAAGTACCGCCCAAGAATTTCGAGAGGATTGAGTCATGGCAGACGAAGTGCTGAGGCAGCGAATTGGCAAAGTTGAAGTGCTCACCATCAATCGGCCCGAGGCTCGAAACGCAATCAATCGCGCTGTCGCTGTTGCCCTTGGAGATGCTCTGGACGAACTCGAACACGACAACGAGTGTTGGGTCGTCGTCCTGACCGCAGCAGGAGATAAGGCCTTCTCTGCAGGCATGGACTTGAAAGCCTTCGCCACTGGTGAATTCCCAATCACCGAGAAGGGCTTTGGCGGAATCACGAAGAGAAAATTTCCCAAGCCCATCATCTGTGCCGCCAATGGTTCCGCCCTGGCGGGAGGCTGCGAAATCATGCTCTCGTGCGACTTGGTCGTCGCCGCCGACCACGCCAAGTTCGGCATCCCTGAAGTCTCCCGCGGCTTAGTCGCTGGAGCCGGCGGACTCATTCGGCTCCCCAAGCGCATTCCTGTTGCTGTAGCCCTTGAACTTGCCCTGACTGGTGCTCCAATCGACGCAGATCGTGCCTTCCAAATTGGCTTGGTGAATCGTGTCGTTCCCGCCGACAAGGTGCTCGATGAAGCCATGCTGCTCGCCGAACAAATCGCCAAAAATGCCCCGGCCGCCGTTCGTGTCTCGAAGGAGGTCATCGGCAAGGCAGCGGAACTCAGCGAAGACGATGCGTGGAAGATGAATGACGATGCTTTCGGTGCCATCTCTTCTGCACCTGACGCCCTTGAGGGAGCGATCGCTTTCGCAGAAAAGCGTGAGCCTAATTGGCAGGGTCGCTAATTCCGATGGTCACCGCCACTCACACGCAAGCACTCAGCCTGACCCCAGGATTGACGGCCCTCCGACTGACCCTGCACATTTTGGCTGCAACGATTTGGGTTGGTGGTCAATTTGTGATGCTCGGCCTCTTGCCGACTGCTCGCTCGCTCGGGGGAGACGCGACTAAATCCTTGGCGCGTGCCTTTGCCAAGTTGAGCTGGCCAGCCTTCGTTGTGTTGGTCATCACGGGTTTTTGGAACGTCGCTGCGCTCCATGGATCGACGAAGACTTCGGGGTGGAATGCCGTCCTCGGCGTGAAGTATGTCCTTGTGATTTTGGCGGGCCTCGGTGCGTGGCTCCATGGTCGAGCAAAATCAAAAGCAGCGACAGGGGCATGGGGATCCATCGCAGGGCTCGCCTCGATTTTGGCGCTGGTCGCTGGAGTCCTTCTCGCTGGATGATTCCAAGAGACCCTCTTGAGGCTCAATCGGTCTATCGTTAGACACATACCCGGCCCCCGAACAACTCGGGAGAGATGAGGAGAAGTCAAGTGCTCGCAGAAATTTTCGGACCCGATCTCATCATTGTCATCATCATCATTGCCGTGGTGATCTTTGGCGGCGCCGCCATCCCAAAGCTCGCTCGAAGCCTTGGTTCAGCGAAAACTGAATTCGAAAAGGGCCTCAAAGAGGGTCAAGACGCCGGCGCAGAGAAAGATGCCAACGGTTCCAGTGCGCCACAGTCACCTGAGCAAACCCCACCTTCTGGGTCCTAACGACTGAATATTCGTGTGCTGTTCGGCGCGAGAGCGCCAAGACTCTCCCGAAAGCCGAAGGTTTCCTGGGGCGGAATTGACTAGGGAAACTACCGCTCCGATTCTCAACTACCGCTCGACCACTCGGCTTGACTAAGGTCAGACACGTGGAATCGGCACCCCTTTCATCCGAATCCCTTGACTCGGCGACGACGCCCGTGCGGCGGTCGAAGCGGAGCAAGGCATTGCTCATCTCGCTTGTCGCCCCGTTGCTCTTGGCGGGCTGCAAAGTTCCCTCATTTGGGGCTTTCTCTGGCGCCTCGAAAACAAGCAACGATGTGTTCAAGTTGTGGCAGGGCTTCTCAATTGCGGCCATCATCATTGGTGGTCTCACCCTGGCTCTGATCTTGTGGGCGGTCTTCCGTTATCGCAAGCGCTCCGATGAGATTCCAAAGCAGACGCAGTACAACGTGCCACTCGAGATCATCTACACAATTGTTCCGATTGTGATCGTCATCGGCCTGTTTACGGCCACCGTGGTAGTTGAGAACAAAGTTGTTTCAAATCCCACGCCTCAGGCAACAGTGGACGCTACGGCGTTCCAGTGGGGTTGGAAGTTCACCTACCCAGGCCACAAGGCAGTGGTCGTCGGCCAGACCACACAGACACCAGCGCTTGTCATGCCCGCAGGGCAAGACGTTCGCATCAACTTGGTGTCATCTGACGTCGTCCATGGTTTCTATGTGCCGCAGTTCAACTTCTCGCGCTACGCCCAACCAGGCATGACCAACACCTTCACGTTCAATATCTCAAAGCCCGGCGTCTACCCAGGACAGTGTTCGCAACTCTGTGGGCTCTATCACTCCTTGATGTATTTCAAAGTGATCGTTCTCCCTCCAGCGTCATATCAGGCATGGTTGGCGTTAAAGGACGCATCGACGTCGACTGCTGACGCAGCAGCTGCAGCCCTTGCAAACAGCCTCGGTACTTCAGCCCGAGTTCCCACTAACCCTTCCGGAACGAACTACGGAGTCAAGTGACATGACTGACCTGATTGATCGCCCCACGACCGACATCGCAGCCGACCCAGGTGCGCCGCATCACGATGACCACGATCACGCCCACGATGGTGATCACGGCCACCACGGACCAAGCGGTCTCTTGAAGTGGATGACCTCAACTGACCACAAGGTCATCGGCATCAACTACATCGTGACATCCGTCATCATGCTGGTTATTGGTGGCTCCTTTGCAGAAGTAATCCGAGCGCAGTTGGTTTCACCTACCTCAACGCTGGTCTCCTTTAGCCAGTACAACGAGTTGTTCACCATGCACGGTTCGGTGATGATTTACCTCTTCGCTGGACCATTCGCTTTCGCCGGATTGGCAAACTATTTGGTTCCTTTGCAGGTCGGAGCGCCCGACATGGCCTTCCCTCGCTTGAACGCCCTGTCCTACTGGCTCTATCTCTCGGGTTCCATCACGATGCTGTTGGGCTTCTTTGTCGCCGGCGGTGCTGCAAACTTTGGCTGGGTTGGCTACGCACCTCTTTCTAACGCCGTGAACTCCCCGGGTGCGGGTGCCGACTTGTGGATTGGCGCTTTGATGTTGACTGGCTTCTCCGCCATCTTCTCTGGCGTCAACTTGGTGGCCACAATTTTCTACCTACGCGCACCTGGCATGACGCTCTTCCGGATGCCGATCTTCACGTGGAACATGCTGGTCACCGGCATCTTGATCCTGCTGGCCTTCCCCGTCCTCACCGCCGGTCTCGTGATGCTCTACTGCGACCGCCACTTTGGAACCCATATCTTCACCGTCCAAGGTGGAGGCGTCCCGCTGCTCTGGCAACACATCTTCTGGTTCTGGGGTCACCCTGAGGTCTATATCTTGGCGCTGCCGTTCTTTGGCATGATCACGGAGATCGTCCCTGTGTTCTCCAAGAAGCCAATCTTTGGCTACAAGGGAATGGTGTTTGCCACGCTCACCATTGCTGCGCTCTCCCTTGGAGTATGGGCACACCACATGTTCACCACCGGAGCAGTCCTTCTGCCCTTCTTCTCGATCATGTCGCTCTTGATTGCAGTGCCGACAGGTATCAAGATCTTCAACTGGATCGGCACAATGTGGGGAGGTCAGCTTGTTTTTTCAACAGCCATGCTCTTCTCGATTGGCTTCATCATCACCTTCTTGATCGGTGGTCTGACCGGTATCTATCTGGCTTCTCCGCCCCTTGACTTCTTTGCACACGACACGTACTTCGTCGTTGCCCACTTCCACTCCGTGGTCATGGCACTGGTGCTTGGTGGCATGGCAGGCCTTTACTTCTGGATCCCGAAGATCACGGGCTACATGTTGCACGAAGGCATTGGCAAAGCGCAGTTCTGGTTCATGTTCGTCGGAACCCAGGTCTTCACCCTCCCGATGTACCTCGTGGGTCTTCACGGCATGCCTCGTCGCATGGCCGTCTACCCGAACAACCCTTCGTGGCAGACGCTGAACATTTGGGAATCGGTGGGAGCCCTCCTTATCGGGCTAGGAACCTTGCTCTTTGTGGTCAACGTGATTGTCAGTTGGAAGAAGCCCATCGTCGCTGGTGACAACCCTTGGGATGCCTCTGGTCTCGAGTGGTTCACTTCCTCACCTCCACCGCACCACAACTTCGTTTCGCTACCCCCCATCCGCTCAGAGCGCCCCACCTGGGACTACAACCACCCAGATGCACCAGCTCTTGGACATGGACATGCACCTGCTGCTGCGACCGAGAAGGTAGACGCCTGATGCTGAAGCAAGAATCAATCATCCTGTTGCTGCTCGGTCTTTTCTTCGGGCTCATGGGCGCCGTGTATTGGGGCTGGGGTCACGAAGACGGCGGTGGCATCATGCTGCTCGGTGCCTTTCTCCTCGGCATGCTCCCTGGCTTCTACTACTTCTGGTGGTATCGCCGCACCAAGGGCAACCGCCCCGAAGATCGAGCGGACGCCACGATTGCCGAAGGTGCCGGTGTCGTCGACTCCTTCCCTTCGACGTCAATCTGGCCCTTCGTCCTCGGCATGGGATGCTTTTGTGCGGTTTTGGCCCTGACGTTTGGTATTTGGTTCGGCGTTCCCGCCTTAGCATTGTTCGTCGCTGCGTTTGTCGGTGCAACCGCCGAATCACGCCGCGGCGGTGACGTCTGAGCGAGATCTCTGATGCCACGATGAGTGGCAGAAACGAGAACGAAGGCGGACCTTCCACTTTGCTCATCGTCCTGATGGCGGTGGCAACCGGCTGCATTGTCGCCAACCTCTACTACCTCCAGCCTCTGCTGCATCAGGTAGCAAAATCATTTGGCGTTGGTTCTGCCGCGGCTTCCTCGCTCGTGACCTTCACCCAGGTTGGCTACGCCCTTGGCCTCGCCCTTGTTGTCCCCCTCGGTGACCTCATCGCCCGTCGGCGACTTGTCGTAGCTATCTTCGCCATTTCCGCCATTTCTATGGCTCTCGGTGCCTTGGTAGCGTCCTTTGCGATTTTCGCCGTCCTCACGCTCTTCATAGGGCTGTTTTCTGTGGGCGGCCAAGTCATGATCCCCTTTGCCGCAGATCTTGCCCCAGAGGCCCGTAGGGGCCGTGTGGTGGCTCGCCTGATGACTGGGCTGCTGATGGGCATCCTCCTCTCCAGGACCGTCTCAGGGCTCCTTGCGCAGCTCGCAGGATGGCGCTCTGTCTACGTCATGGGAGCCGTGCTCATGGCCCTCTTTTCACTCGTGCTCACCAGGGCACTGCCCAAAGAAGCACCCCGGCCCCATGTGCCCTATCCCGCACTCATTGCTGGCACGTTCAAGATGCTCGTCGAGCTCCGCACGCTACGCCAGCGAGCCTGGCTGGGTGCGATGGCATTCGCAGGCTTTTCCGTCCTCTGGACGACCTTGGCCTTCAAACTTTCCTCTGCGCCCTTTCACTACTCACAGGCGACCATCGGACTGTTTGGACTCCTTGGCGCCGCAGGCGTGCTTGCCGCCAACGCAGCGGGCCGACTTGCAGATGCGTCCCGCCAGAATCTCTCGACCGACATCACCGCCATCATGCTGACAGCGTCTTTTCTTATTTTGTGGCTCGGCGGTTCCACCTTGTTCGGCATCATGCTTGGCGTCATCATCCTTGACATTGCAGTTCAGGGATTACAAATCACGAATCAGTCCATCATTTACGCCCTCGCTCCCGAAGCTCGAAGTCGAATTAACTCGGCGTATATGGTCTGCTACTTCCTCGGAGGTGCCGCAGGGTCGCTCGCTGGCGGTCTGACGTATTCGACCGGGGGGTGGGGAGCGACCTGCATTCTTGGTGCGGGAATCGGCATCGCAGCACTCATTCCTAATCTCTGGTGGTCACGAACACAGCATCGCAGCCCCGTCGCTCCATAAAGAAAACGCCTTACGAGCCTTCAGGTAGTGTCAAAGCGTTCGGCACGCACGCTGTCCGAGGTGGGTCTGGTGCTGCCACGCCGGGCGGTGCGGGAAAAACTAAGCGACAGGCGAGGGAGGGTTTCGCGAGGACCGTCACAAAGTCGCGTTCCCAGCCATGAGCGAAAATCGATGCAGAGTGCTGTTGTCCGGGGATACCCGACGTCAGCAACGCCCCGGGGCTTGAGGCAGTTCCAAGTGTGATCCAAAACGGATTCATGTCAAGTTGCATGCCCGTGACAGCACCGACCGAGACAAGTGCCTCAGCGAGATCCAGAGGGACAGCCTTCATGGCGGCGACGAAGAACACATTGCCGGAGTGGTCAACACCGAGACCACTGCGTGCGGTGACCGGACCAGAGACCGATGCACCCCAATAGGTAAGGGGATTTGCCCGCGCTGCAGAGGTCGGAGCACCATTCTCAACCAAAAGTTGCAAGTTCTGTCGTGCATCAACCACTTGTGTCGTTGGTGTCATCGTGCTTTGACCCCACACACCAACGCTCAGTGCTCCATTTTCGTCGATCATTGCAGTGGCTTTGCCGTCCAGCATGGGGCTCACAGTGACACCATCAACAATCATGCCGCCGGCTCGGTCACCACGTTTAAAGCCACCGTTAAAGGCGGCCACGACAAGAGCTGACTCAGCGGTACTAATGGCGTTCCCTGCGTCATTGGGCGCTAGTGACAATGCGCTCGGCGGATCGCTCGATCCCACGTGCAAATGGAATGCGGTCGTGGCTGCTGGAAATTCGGCCACGGTGACAGATCGACCCGACGACGCAAGAAAAGTCTTCATCAGAACGGTTGCGCCTCGCGGACCAGAAGACACCACCGTCCATCCAGGCGGCGTGTCCACCGCCTCATGGCTTTCAGGAGCCGGTGTCGAGAGATTCGCCGTCGACCACGTTGGAACGGGCTGCGAGGAATCAGACGAGGATGTCGTCGACGAACATGCGGTGGCCAGCCCCGCCACCACAAGGGTGGCGAGGAGGGGCCACTGCTTGGTCAGCGACCAACCCGGTTAATGCCGGGCTCACTTGCTTCGTCGCTTCCTTCGAATTCAATGAAGTCGGGAACGGGTTCCGCATCGAGTTCGTGATGTCCATCGCCAGGTCGCTCCGGTGCAGGAACTGCAAGGTAGGCGCCATCTGCAGTACGGGTGACCACATTGGCTCGCTTGCGCTTTCCGCCATTGTCGACCTGCTGGAGTTCCTTGCAGATAGCAACTGTGATCGGGTAGACGATGAATGGCACCACGATCACGAGAATGCGCATGGCCCAGAGGACGGTATTCAAGCTTACGTGGAAGAAGTTGGCGAGCACGTCAGTGGACGAGGCGATGAACAACATTGCCAAGAAAGCGAAGAAGGCTGCGCCAAAAGCGGTCCGCTTGGGACGGTCGCGTGGGCGGTCCAGCAAGTTGTGCGCCGCTGAGTCCTTTGTGTACAGCCGCTCAATGGTTGGCCAGGCAAAGCAAATACCGAAGACGATGCCAGGCAGAACCGCAGCAGGAAGGAAGACTTCCAGAGGAATGGTGTGACCAAATCCCGTCCACTCCCACGCGGGCCAAATACGCAGTGCTCCATCGAGGAATCCCATGTACCAGTCAGGCTGAACGGCATATGAAATCTTTGACGCGTCGTAGGGGCCAAACTGCCAAATCGGGTTGATCTGGGCCAATCCACCAAGAAGCGCAATGACACCGGTCACCATGAACAAGAAGCCCGTTGCCTTTGCTGCAAAAACCGGAACCATGGGTGCGCCAACAACGTTCTTCTCAGTGCGACCCTTGCCTGGGAACTGGGTGTGCTTTTGGCGAACCAGCAGGAACAAGTGCGCTGACACAAGACCCAGAATCACCAATGGGATTAAGAGCACGTGAATCGTGAAGAAGCGTGGGATGACTGCCGTCCCTGGGAAGTTCCCACCAAAGAGGAAGAAGGCCAAGTAGGAACCAACCAACGGCACCGACTCGGTGATGGAGAAGGCAATGCGAAGACCAGTTCCCGACACGAGGTCGTCAGGGAGTGAGTAACCCACAAAACCATTTCCAATGGCGAGAATCAGCAAGATGAGACCAATGGAATAGTTGAGTTCGCGAGGCTTGCGGAAGGCTCCCGTGAAGAACACACGGGCCATGTGCACCACGATGGCGCCCACAAAGATGTCGCATGCCCAGTGGTGCATTTGGCGCATCAAGAGGCCGCAACGAACTTTGAAGGTGATATCGATCGTTGACGCAAAGGCTGCGGAAACGTGCTGCCCACGAAGTGGTGCGTAGGAGCCCCAATAGACAACCGACTGCTGACTTGGAACGAAATACAGCGTGAGAAAAATACCGGTCGCCAGCAAAACGAAGAAACTGTAAAGGGCAATCTCTCCGAGCATGAACGACCAGTGGTCAGGGAAGATCTTGTCGAGCAAACTCCGACCACCCTTGGCAATGCCAAGTCGGTCGTCGAGCTCGTTGAGGACCTTTCCGGCTGGTCCGAAGGCTTCAGCCTTCTCCTTTTTGGCGGTGTCGCTCATGAACGCTCCCAGAAACCAGGGCCAACAGGTTCTTCGTAGCCACCTTGTGCACGCAAGTAGCCACGTCCGTCGACGTAAATCGGCAACTGTGGCAACGGACGTGGTGCTGGCCCGAAGTCGGGTTCAGCACCATTGGTCACATCGAACATCGATTGGTGACACGGGCAGACGAGTTTTTCAAGTTGCTGCTCGTAGAGGCCCACTGGACATCCCAAGTGGGTGCAGAGTTTCGAGTAGGCCACATAGCCAGCCGGCCCCCAGGTCTCACGGCCCGGTCGAGTGGTGTAGTCAGTAGTTGCAAGGCGAATCAAAACCGTCTGGTCGACTGCTTGACCATTTTCAGTGTCTTCGTAACCCTTCGGGAAGACGGTCACGATGCCACCAACTGCCAAGTCCCCAACTTGAACGGGACGTCCCGTTGAGTCAACGAGATACGAACCTTTCGTCCAGTCCGTCTCGTCAAGGGTCTTCTTCGGAAGTGGTCCCAGCGAACGAATGAGCGGGAACGCAGCTACCACGCCAAAGGCAGCGAGCCCGAGTCCTGCCATCCCAGCAAGCAACTTGCGTCGACCAAGGATGCCTCCACCGCGCTGCACGACAGCGGCAGCAAACACTTCTCGCTCTTCATCAGTTCCTCGAAGCTCGTGGCGCTCTTCGACGAAAGGTCCCTTCGGCATGAGGTACTTACCCCATGCAGTGATGCCAAACCCGAGGAGGGTGATCCCGCCACCCAAGGTGACGCCATAAACCCATCCGTTTGCGTTGTACCAATATGCAACGCCGAAGCCGACGATTCCCAAGATGCCAACGAACATGGCAAGCGCGATGAGTCGCTCCGTCCGTTGTGGGTTTCGAGCCAGAGGCTGCATGTGCGGGTCGTCTGGACTCGCAGTGGACAGTGATACGGGGGTACCGTGCTCGGCGGTCACGACCGGTCTCCAATCCAGAAGGCGATGAGGGCGAGGATGCCAACACCCAGTGCGAGACCAACAAAGCCTTCAGCCACAGGACCCAAGCCTCCGAGACCAAAGCCGCCGGGGTTCACGGGGTGCTGAATGTTCAACGTGACGTAGGCCACGATGTCTCTCACTTGGGCGTCAGAAAGATTCCCAGTGAAACGAGGCATGTTGCCCGGACCAGTACGAATCGCTTCCGCCACTTGAGTTGCAGGGATGTGACGCAAACTCGGTGCGTAAGTATTCGAGGCGAGGGCGTCACCGCCACCAGTGATGGTGTGACATGCCGCACAATTCAGCGCGAACAGCGAAAATCCTTCCGAAGTGTTCGCCGAAGAAATGTTGTGGACCACTGGAATGTAGGGCGTCGCAGGTGAGAGCGACGTGACATAGGCAGCAATTGCAAGTGCTTCGGGCTTCGAAAGCACTTGTTGCTTGCGAAGTGCTTGCACTTGGGTCGTGTCCTTTGCAGGCATACGTCCAGATTCGATCCAGAAGTCAATCGTTGCGCTTCCCAGACCGCGCAGGTTCGGGAATGCACCCGGCGTTCCATTCGCAGGCACGCCATCGGCACTGTTGCCGTGGCAACTCGCACAGTTTTGAGCGTAGAGCGCTTCACCGAGCGGAATCAGCGAACTCGGCGGATTCACGTACGTGATGTCGCTGTTGCCGTATGCAACGAGTTTTCCGTTGACGTACACAGTGTTCGTTGAGTTCGCCGTTCCAGCATTCGCACGTGTCGTCTGATACGCAGCTGGTGGCGTGGTGTGCTGTTGGGCAGCAGTCACCGTTGAGGAAATCACTTGGGCTTGCTCGCTCGCCCCGGAAGAACCTCCGGCAAAGAGCACGAGCATGCTCAAGGCAACGGTCACAATGACCAGAACCGGGAGAACGAGGCGACGGGTGAGGGAAAGTGTCACGGTGCGGCTCACTTCAGGATAAAGAGGCAGAGGTACAGGCCAACCCACACGACGTCAACGAAGTGCCAGTAGTAGCTGACGCCTTGGAAGACAGACAACTCCCCTGGGTCTCCTCCCTTGCCACGCATCCTGCCCAAGAGCAGAACCATGGCAACAAGGCCGATGAAGACGTGCAGACCGTGAAGACCCGTCGTGATGAAGAACACCGAGCCATAGGCATTCGTGTACCAGCGAGTCTCGATGTGCGTCCACTCATAAATCTGGTTGGCGAGGAACATCGCCCCCATGACGAGAGAAATGATCAACCATTTGCGTGCCTGGCGACGCTCATTGTGCTCTTCGTGCCAAACGGCCATCCACATGGTCCCCGACGAGGCCAAAAGGATGACGGTGAAAATACCTGCCTGAATGGTGTCGAGCTTGGTACCTGCCGGTGGCCATGACGCGAGGTGGGCGCGGATAGTGAAGAGGGCGGCAAATAGTCCAGAGAAGAACATGAGCTCGGAGCCGAGCCAAATCATGATCCCGATCGCCAACATTGGCGGTCGGTCGTGGACAATCTTCTGACGCTTTGCGGGGGGTGCCGCTGAAACTGCCTGAGTCACAGATACTTTCCTAGCGCAAGGGGGGCGAGTCGCGCCAGATTAGCCAATTTTCGGGCTTCTCTCGTGAACCCTTTCCAGCCTCAAGAGGACCATTCGTCGATCCTCGCCATTGCCTTGCGTTCGTAGCGCCTCGGCGGCTCCCCGAAACGGCCCGCAATTTACAGAAGGTGGTACCTGGATTACCTAGTTGCGTGCGCGCACTTTGCCCCTGCGGCCCAAGAGGAGTCCCACCCCGCCAAGCATGAACAGAGCCGCAACCAGCCACCATGGGTAGAAAAGGTCAGATCCCGTCGCTGCCAATGTGGCAGGCATGGGCAGGGTGACAGAGACAGCCGGAGATGGATCCGAGCTGCCAACTGCATTTGTCGCCGTCACTGAAATGGAATAACTCTCTCCGCTTTTAAGCCCCGAAATGCTGCATGACGTTGTCGTGGTCGTGCACGTCGCGCCGCCCGGTGACGCAGTAGCGACGTACGTCGTGCCAGGACCATTTGTCGAGGACCACGAAACGGCTATTTGCTCGCTGGACGCTTTCACGACTGGGGTCGATGGGCTCTGAGGAGAGTACAAAAGGGACACAGCCAGCGTCTGGGTATAGGTACCACTCGTGTAGCCAACAGCCGCACAACTGGTGGCGGAAGAGCAACCGATTCCAAGGAGGTCATTGTGGGGATTGCCAGAGACATTGGGACTTGTCACGATGCTCCACGACACCCCGTTCCACGTCTCAATCAAAGTTTGTTTATTTGTTCCGTCGTCGAATTCGCCAACAGCGGTGCAGGGTGCGCTTGAACTGCAGGCCACGTTATTCAGCGCGCTGTTCTGGTTTCCTGCAGCATTGGGACTTTCGACGACGCTCCAGGAGGCGCCATCCCAAGATTCAACAAGCGTTTGCCTCAGTGAGGAGTCAATTGAATACCCAACTGCAGTGCACGCAGTCGCCGAGGAGCAGGAGACGGTAAAAAGATCGTCAAAGTTCTCGTTCCCGGCGTTCGGACTTGCAACAACACTCCAAGCCGCACCGTTCCATGATTCGATCAGAGTCTGCCGTTGTGAACCGGAACTCGAGTAGCCGACTGCAGAGCAGAATGTCTCCGAAAAACATGAAACACCAGTCAACAGATTGTCGGCATTCGTACTGTTCGGGCTCGTCACAATATTCCAAACCGCACCGTTCCATGATTCGACAAGCGTATGGAAATGGGATCCGTCGTAGCTATAGCCAACGGCCGTGCACGACGTGGTCGAAAGACATGAGATTCGAATGAGCTCGTCGCTCTCGCTCGGGACACTGGGACTCGTCACGATGTTCCACGACGCTCCGTTCCATGATTCGACAAGCGTTTGGTCGGTTGCACCCACGGCGGTGTTGCCAACTGCAACACAGAAAGATGAAGAGACGCAGGCGACGTCACTCAAAATGTTTGCGGCGCTCGCGACGTTGGGGCTCGCCACAACGCTCCACGACGCTCCGTTCCATGATTCGACAAGCGTTTGGCTGTCGGAGCCACTGTCGGCAGAGCCAACCGCAATGCACGAAGTAGACGAGGGGCATGCAATACCAGTCAATGAATTGTGGTCGGTCCCTGCATTTGGACTTGAGGCGATGGTTGCCTGAGTGACAGGGGCGGACGCACTCGCAAAAGATCCTCCTCCGAGGATCAGACTGCCCACTGAGATTACGCACAGAGAAAGACGTGCCAGCCGAGTGATTTTCATGGTGCTCAACTTAATCCGCGAAAACCCCAAAATTTGTTCTCGAAGTTCACTGTTTGTTGCGACGAAACGGAAGTGCACCGGGCTCAGTGTTGGCCGAGAGTGACACAAGGAGAGAGCAATTAGCAGCGGAATCCAGGTGAGGCTCCGAACTCCTCAGCGACGGCAACGACGCCAGCACGAAGTCAGGTCTTCAACCAATTGGCCTGATGAGGGATTGTGGCGTCCGAGCAGCATGTCGCTGACTCTTCACCGTATTTTTGAAATCACTGGGAGTCGTGAACCGTCTTCTGATGCCGCTGCACAGCACATCTTGTCGTGCACCGGAAGCGTCGATTGACCTCGCACTCATCAGGGAAGTCGGGTAGGTCACCTTGAACCGTCGAAATTCGACGAAGGAGAAATCAGAAGAGTGCGCTAGAAGAGGAAATTCTCGGACCCGATGATGCGCAGCCGGGTGGTTGGGCGCGTCATCGCGACATACAGCGTGCGTAGCCCGCGCCGGGTCGCTTCGGGTGCAGGTTGGAGTTGCGTGGCGCCTCGTTGGGCGATGAGGGTCGGTTCAACAACAATGACGCCGTCAAACTCCAATCCGTTTGCTTCATCGACTGAAAGCAGCACCAACGGGGAATTCAGGCCCGGGCCACCTTGCGCACGCGGATCCGTCACCTTGAGACCAGCTCCTGCAAAACCTTCTCGCAGCGCTGGAAGCAACTCGCGGGGGGCCAAGATTGCAACGTGTCCCGGAGCAAGTGCAACCGCTTCTTCCTTCGCTCCTTGAGCAACCGCTCGCACCAGATCTTCCTTTTCGACGAGTTCAACGATCGGGCTGACACCGGCCACTCGTACGGGACGAGGTGGTTCGAGGCCGGTTCCCGAGGCAGCGAGCACTTTTGCCGACAATTCGATGACTTCAGCCGGCGTGCGATAGCTAACCGTCAATTCGACCAACTGCGGAAGTCGCTTCGGCGCCAAGTACGCTGCCACGTCATCCCAACTCGCAGGAGCCCATGGACCAGTTGCTTGTGCGATGTCACCAACAACGGTCATCGATCCCGAAAGTGATCGTCGAGCGAGCATCCGAAGTTGCATGGGCGAGAGATCTTGGATTTCATCGACAACGATGTGCCCAAATGAGCGCACCTCGTCATCTCGACGATCGCGCCGATCACCTTCGTTGCCATCGAGCCCTTGTGGCCATCCCTCG
>Ga0164297_10002101_pt1 | contig 20081 bp, 11 predicted proteins | sample GEODES058metaG_FD_113539 | JGI IMG/M metagenome (GOLD analysis project Ga0164297, IMG submission 113539) | Dystrophic lake water microbial communities from Trout Bog Lake, Wisconsin, USA - GEODES058 metaG | ecosystem: Environmental > Aquatic > Freshwater > Lake | place: USA: Trout Bog Lake... | reverse complement strand
TTTCGTAATTGCTTATCACCTGTTACAAGTTATGGTCTAATTGCCGTCCGATATCAAGATGATACACATATTACCAGTCTTTTTTCACCCACTGTTTCAAATGGTAATGATTCGATACAATTTCTTATGATTCAAAGAAAAGATTCCTTATCATTTGTTGAATTTATCAGAGGGAAATATAGTCTTCATGATGATACATATATTGCTAAATTACTTCGAGGAATGACACAGAAAGAACAGGAATTACTTCTTACCAAGACATTTTCCGAATTATGGTTTGAAGTGTGGGGTGAATCATCAAGTGTACGTTCTCATCGCGCGGATTATGAATCATCTGAACGCCGATATGCCCTCATTGCAGAACGTTTGCCATCATTAGTTCATGAAAATCGTTCAAAATGGACTGAACCTGAATGGGGATTTCCAAAAGGACGAAGAAATCCATATGAAACGGATATTGGTTGTGCGATTCGAGAGTTTCAAGAAGAAACTGGCCTGAATGCGAAGGATTTTACTATTTTACATAATACGAATTCAATATCGGAAACATTCTTTGGTTCTAATCAAGTTCATTATTGTCATAAATATTATATTGCCATCTGTCATAAATCCATCGAGGTAGAAATGAACATAAATAATTTTCATATGACACGAGAAGTAGGTGACATTAAATGGTGTTCACTGGATGAAGCCACCTCCAAGATTCGTCCGGATAATGTTGAAAAGCGAGAGATCTTATTAAAAGCTGGAAAGATCATGAAAAATTTTCATCCCGTTTCTACCAGTGAAATGGCTCGCCATTCCTCCTCATAATTTATTTATAGTTATAACTTTCTAACTTCTTCTCTTTTCCAAATGAAGCGTTTAGAAAGAAAATGAAATATAATACTATAAATAGCATGTCGGGAGAGTCAGATAACTCGAATACGAGTTTATATAATGACCCGTTCGCGGTACCTTCCGAATCTCCTTTGGAGAAATCACCTGTACAGGCCTCTTCTCCTATTGAGGCTCCTGTACAGGTTAAAAATAATAGTGCGTCTGCGAATGACGAATCAAATGTTAATGAATCCGTTAGCGATTCATCAAATGAATCCATTGCTGTACCGCCAAATGTAGCACAGAACGTTGAAAATAATCATGTGGAATCAAATATCGCAGTACCAGACGTTCAAAATAATAATCAATCAAATATCGTTTCTCGTTCTTCATCAAATTCAGAATCTAGTACATCAAGCGAGTCTTCGAATAATGAATCAGATAACTCGATTCCAGAAAAAATAGAACCTGTCGTGCCTGTAATACCCATATCTGTACCAAAATCCACTGGTCCTCGTATTGCTCCTAAAGTTTCTGAATCTTCCTTACCTGTACAGGATGTACCCTCCCTATCTGTTCCAAAACGGACAGGTCCTCGTATTGCTCCTAAAACTGTATCGATTCCTCAAGAATCTGTAAAAGTACCAGAGGTAGCATCTGTAGCACCCGTGTCTCAAGTAGCACCTGAAGTAGCTGAAGTAGCACCTGAAGTAGCACCTGTGATAGCACATGAAGTAGCACCTGTGGTAGCACCTGCGGTAGCACCTGTGGTAAAAAGAAGAGGTCCGCGCATCTTTCGACCCTCTCTTCCTGTTTCCAATCCCTTTTCCAACTTACCTGATACAGAACTTCTTGAAGCCTGGGAAAACAATACTGATTTCAAACAACGTGATGATTTGCTAAAGATTCTTCAACGACGCAATCTCTTTCCTTCCATGCAGTCATGGGAAAACCAAACCGGCGCCTATCCTGATATCATGGACCCTGAGTTTTTACAGAAGCTTCTAAGTAAACGTGAATTTGCGGAATCCTTACAATATACATGGGAACCCTCCAGTGATCCATGTGATGATCAATCTACCTTCGAAGTTACACCTGTTCAACGATTTGTTACCAATTTCATGTCCCCCAAAACACCCTACATGTCCGCTCTTCTTTTTCACGGTGTCGGTGTCGGTAAAACCTGCGCAGGTGTTCAAATCGTTGAAGCCTGGCTTGAGTTTTTTCCTCGAACTGAAGTTTATCTTGTCGCTCCTCCCACCATTCAAAAGGGATTCGAGCGTACCATTTTCGATATTAACAAAGTGATCATCGGAGAAGGAAATGAACCCAATTCTGCCATTCAATGTACAGGAACAACCTACATGAAACTCACCAATACATTATATGAACGCGATAAAGCTAAAATCGAAAAAGTTGTGACCAAAGCCATTAAACGCCGTTACAAGATTTTTGGATACATTTCTTTTGCCAATTATATTCGAGACTTGTTAAAACGAATTCCTCTACATGTAAGTGATGAGGAAAAAGAACAATTCAAAAAACAAATCATTCGTCAACACTTCAGTGGAAAACTTCTCATCGTCGATGAAGCTCATAATCTTCGTGATGTTTCCAAAGCACCTGAAGAGAAAGATGAAATCAAGGATGATGAAGGTGACACCGCAGGTGGTAAGATTCTTACCCCTTATTTGATGGATGTTCTTGGTTATTCTGAAGGAATGAAATTCTGTGCACTCACTGCCACACCCATGTATAACTCCTACATTGAAATTATCTTTATCTTGAACTTATTACTTCGAAATGATAAAAAAGCTGAAATCATATCGACGGATGTATTTGATTCTGCTGGAAATATTACTGAGCGAGGAAAAGACATTTTGAGCTATACTGCCCAACGATATGTCAGTTTTATGCGTGGTGAAAATCCCATTTCATTTCCTGTTCGTCTCTTTCCACAATCCATTCCCTCATTTAATGCATATCCTACCATGAATCCGCGTGGAGTGGCATTAGAAGAAGACGAACGTTCCTACTTTCAACGTCTTCCACTTGTTCCGATTGTCTTACAAGGTGATACTCTTCGTGCTTCTCTCCAGTTTACTAACTCTATGGTACAAGGTGGAACAGGTCTCAACACCTTTATGATTGAGAAACTTGTTCATGCCGGCAATATCGTTGTTCCTGCTACAGAAGAAACGAAAGGCGATACCTATGATGCCTATTCTCTTCGTACCGATAAAGATTCAATTGGAAGTGTATTTACTCATGAATCATCTGGAGGTATGACCCGATATCGTGCTAAACCATCCGTTGGTGCGAAATGGTTAGTCAGTGGAGAACTTGCACAATACAGCCCTAAATTTCAATTCTTTTTGGAACGCGCACAGCGTGCTGAAGGGTGTGTCTTTGCCTATACACGTTTTGTTGGTGGAGGCGCTTTACCCTTAGCATTAGTATTAGAAGCAAATGGATATCTTCCCTACCATGGAAAAGCACTTCTCGCAGATGGAATTCAAGCCCCTGGTGGAAAACAATGTGCCCTATGTCCACGCAAGGAAAGAGAACATGCCGATGCGGGTCATACTTTTAGTCCAGCCTATTATGGTATTCTTACAGGTAAGATTGATATTTCTCCTAATAATGAACAAACTATCATTATGCAACGTAGCATTGAAAATAAAGATGGACGTAAGATCAAAGTGTTGATCGGATCTCAGATCGCATCAGAAGGTGTTGATCTTCGTTTTGTTCGTGAAACTCATATTATCGATTCCTGGTTTCATTTGAATAAAACCGAGCAGATCATTGGTCGTGCGATCCGTTTCTTATCTCATTGCGCTTTACCCAAAGAAAAACGTAATAATACAATTTATCTCTATACCGCTGTCTTTCCAGACGATCCGCGTGAAACGGCTGATCTTTATAGCTATCGTGTTGGATTCAAAAAAGCGGTTCAGATCGGTCGTGTAACTCGAATCATGAAACAGTCCGCACTGGATTGTAATCTAAATCAAGACGCAATTGTGATCCGAAATCAAGATCCGATCGAACAGATCGATTCACAGCGCGTTCGTCGTGAACAAGTAAATATCAATGATATGCCATTTACCGCAGTATGTGATTGGATTGAAACATGTGACTATACTTGTAAGCCGAAGATTGATGTGGCATCACTTGCAATGGATGATTCTACCTATGATGAATTCTCTGCCCGTTGGCGCATTCATCAAATCAAACAAATGATTCGTGAACGATTTGAAGAACAATCCTTTTATCAATCCGAAGATTTATGGAGTATATTTGCAGCTGAAAACATTCCTCGTCTTATTGCCACCGATGTATTACGTGAAGTTGTCAATAATAAAACATTTCAAATCCAGCATGAAGGAACATCTGGATATATTCGATATTGTAATGGTTATTATTTATTTCAACCAAATGTCTATATGGATCTTACCATTCCTCTTGCGATTCGTACCGCACGATTCCCTATCAAGCGAGATATCTATACTCCTATTATGTATGAAATTCCTGAATCAGATGAACAGCAAGAAGAAAGAGAAACACATTTAGAATCAGTTGAACCATTTTGGCAATCCGTGACAGAATGGGTTACTGGACTAGCAATGAATTCTCGATATGTACATCCTCCGTCTGAAATCGAAAATCATATTAAAGTTGCCATTGATAATCCGTCTGAAACCTATTTACAGATTATTGAAATGATTCGATTGGTTCATTCTTCTTTTCATATTTCCAACCCTAAAAATCCAGAATCATTTCGAAAAGCACTTATCTTTTATTTCTGGGATGAATGGTTAACAATGGAAGAACAAACCTACCTTGTCCGCACATCTGGATTAAATTTACATGAGTTAATTCGTGAAAATCAATACCCCTTTGGAAAAATAACAGTCAATCGTTATCTTAATCCAAAAACTGGCACTTTATATTTAACATGTGAAGATGGTGTTGAATGTGCGAAATCGATTATAGAACAAATACAACGTTCTACCACCGACCCTCTTCGTCAATTTCAAGTTAATAAGAAAACATCAGGTAATCTTTATGGATATAATGTTCCAAAAGATGGTCATATTGTATTTAAAACGAATAAATCACCTGAAGTAAATGGTAAAATTGGACGCGGAAGTGAATGTATGATTGTGAGTAATGTAAAAGAGCATCTTACCAATCTCATGTTTATTGGTGACCTCTTGCGAACCCATGTGAAGACTGATTTCAATTTAAATCGTGATACATTGGTTACAGAACGTTCCATTAAAGGTTCCATTCGCATTTGTACATTGATGAATTTATTATTACGTTTTATGGATGCAGAACGAATGGAGGGTAAACGATGGTTTTTCCGCTCAGTAGAAGCATATTATACTGGTCATAAAGGATCTTTTAAAGAGTAACCCAAAATCAATAAAATTGAGTGATGGAGCCCAAGAAAAGGTTCCTAGCCAACAGAAGAATGGAATCCACTGCTTTCTTTGAGAAGAAGATCAGCCTTACTCCAAGCGATTTTAATGAAGTAAAATCAACCCCTATTGAAGAGATTTTGCTACGCAAAGCCCGTGAATCAGTTGAAAACAAATGTTCCGAACAGGGATTTGTTCTTCCCGGTTCTCTACAACTTCTTTCTCGCTCGATGGGCTATTTCGAGTCTGCTCGATTTACAGGTGATGCCATTTATTATGTAAAATTGGAAGGACGCGTTGTCTACCCTGTAGAAGGTGCTCAAGTTCTTGGAAAAGTCATTCGTAAAAACAAAATGGGTCTCTATATCAACTACAATGATGCCATTCGTATTCAAGTTCCGCGTGATCTTCATTTGAATGAGCCTGAATTTGAAGAGGTTCAAATTGGAGATAATGTGTATGTTGAATTGAAACGTTCCAAGTTTGCGATTCACGATGCTTATATTCTCGCAAGTGGTTTATTCATTCGAAAGGATGGTTCTGAACTAAGAACAGTAGAGTCTGATATCGATGATTCAGATGTTTCTGAAACAGAACCACCCTCGGCTGAGTCAGAAGTAGAATTCGATATGGAGGATGAAATCAGACAAGCTACTGAACAAACCGTACCGGCAAAAGAGGAAGAGGAGGAAGAAGAGGAAGAGGAAGAGGAAGAGGAAGAGGATGAGTAATGCGCTTAGCTTGAAATGAGGAACATCTATACGGAATTAGAAATGTCCTACGAAGAACGTAAAAAAATATTCGATACGATTCACGCCCTTGTACAATCCGAACAAGAAGAAATCTTTCGTATCATTCGTAAACTAAAAGTATCTTACAGTGAAAATTCAAACGGTATCTTTTTTGATTTATCCTCTCTATCTGATGAGGCCTTTCAGCAGATTAAAGAATATATCCAGTTTTGCCTAACTACTCGTAATGAACATGAAAATCGTTTGAAAGAGCTTGAAACCATTCGTATTCAAAATGAGAACTATCAGGAATCGTAAAATTGAACCTAAAGTGATTTCATCATAAAATACTAGTGAATCATGACAACTCCTGCCAAGAAATACCAAAACGTAAGCTACAAAGAACTTATTTCGTTCTCTGAACATAATCCCAATCGACACCGAGTGTTGGAGTCGATTGAGGTTCCCACTAGTCTTTCCGATTCATCCCTTGATAATTTGTATCTCAAAGGATATACCTCTCTCCACTTGAATCCTGCCGGCATTTTGAGTGTCATCTCCTGTATCTCGGATCCCGCACTCTATTCCCTTTCTCCCGAACATACACGAATTGAACAACTTATTGAACTCAGTACTTCTCTTCAGCAACAAACCGATGATCTAAAAAATACTTCCTTGATGCGTAAGCGCAAGAAGCTTCATGATTTGATTGCTGCATCTTATAATGGAAGCAAGATCGAAGAAAAGGACTATCTTGATTTATATCATGGCCTTTCTATTATGTGCCAAACTCACTTTGTGCTCTTGAAAGAAATGGTACAAGATCAAATTGAGGATGGTATACAATATAATAGCTCTCTAAAGGGTGAAATATTGTTCTCCTCTGATCCGGCTACGTGGAAGAAGGAAAACCCTGTGTGGATTGCAGATTATCGTGGTCGATGGGTTGCCCTTCCTACTGAAATCAATGCGAAACCACTTACCTCTATTTTAGCGGATTGGCTTACTACAATTGAACAAAATGGATGGATTGTTCAATGGCCTGAAGTAGATGCGACTAAAGTCGAACTCGTTGAACGACTATCCGTTCTACCTAACTGGAAAGAAACCGATCGCAAACTGACCAAAGATATTCTCTCGGCTCGTCTTGGTAAAGCATCTACGCTTCATCTCTTCTCCACCTGGTGAACTTAAACATGAATACGATTATTTATAATAAATGAGTAGAATGTCATCAAATACACCTGTAGGGTTACATTTGCTTGTCAATGTATATGATATTCCAAACATTCAAAAATTAGAATATCTTACACCCAACTTGCCTTTATTAAATCGAATTGTAAATGAACTTAATCTTCATGTTGTCGCTCGAGCTGGCCATCAGTTTTCACCTGTTGGATATACCTACGCGTTTGTCTTATCAGAAAGCCATTTTACCATTCATACGTATCCAGAATATCGTTCGTGTTTTATTGATATTTTTTGCTGTAGTCCTGATTTTTTACCATCTCATGCAATCGACCTAATTCAACATGCATTTGAAACAGATATAATAAGCCATCAAGTCATTCGTCGTTAATCACGGTGTATAATATAATAAAGTATAAAATTGACCTATTTTATACTCTGTCATAAGGCATCTAAGGTACTTTTGTCCATACTAGTTAGAATGGACTTGACTTCCGATCAACATAAGCGTATTACCGCGTTTATCCAAGATTGGTCCAGGGACAAAACCATGGAATTGGAAACTACCTTTGGTGAACGAGGTGTAGTTGATTCCAATACCTTTCTCCAGGTTGCGCAACGACTTCGCGCAAAGGGTTTTGAAATGATGCCACAAGATGACCGGTTGAGTATTCTCACTCCGAATCAACTTCGTGTTTCTATCCAGGGCCTCGGTGTCATCCAACTCTATTGTAAAGACGATTCATTACAAAATAAAAACTATACTGTGATGGCGAAGAGTCGTACCTCACCCGATAGTAACATTGATATTCGAGACTATCATCTTCGTTTCAAAATGCGACGTGAATCTGACCTAAGTCACGATGATCCGTTGGTTGCGCCCATTATTTCCAATTGGAGCAATCAAAAGAAAGCCTTCCGACTCATTCGCCGTTGGAGTTTTCGAGGAAAAGGTATTCGATTTGATCTCTCTATGGTTCGTCAATCACCCAGCACCTCTACGGGAGAATTCCAATGGGCTACTCGCTTTCTACAGCAGAATATTCTTAATGAACCCCCACGATATGAGGTAGAAGTTGAGTTATTACATGATGAAGTTGATACAGCTACTCCTGAACTTGCCTACGCCTCTTTGATTCGTGGTGTTGGTGAAGTACTCCGCGCCATTCAAAAGAATTCATTGCTTATCCGTGCTTCTGTTGCGGACAAGGTACGAGCAGAATATAGTCGTATTGTAGGTACCACACGTTTCCGTGGTGTGGGTCCAGTTACTCTTGAAATTAAAAATATGAAAAAAGAGATAGAAGATGATGTACCTAATGTTAGGTCTGGCTACAATGTTACTGATAAAGCGGACGGGCTTCGTGCCCTCGGCTACGTCGATCAAACGGGCGAACTCTTCTTACTCGACCAAAGTATGAATGTATATCGAACCGGTCTTCGTAATCCCTCTTGTGCAAACAGTATCGTAGATGGTGAATGGGTAACCGTGACAAACGATGGAAAACCAATTAATCACTATCTACTGTTTGATATCTACCATTCCAAAGATGGCCATAATTCATGGGACCTTCCCTTTGCACTCTTTAAAGAAAATTTACTAGATGTTGATGCGCCCAGTCGCTATAATCATTTGAAAAAATGGTATCAAGATTGGACACAGGGAATGGAAACAACATCCAAAGGAATTACCCCAGGAAATCGTCTGATGGTTGCATTAAAACGCTTCGAATTCGCTCTTCCCTCTGCCAGCTCTGATCTTATCTTTCGTCGCAGTTGCTCTGCCATTTTGGATGCCTCTCGCATCTATCATACCGATGGTCTCATTCTTACTAGTAATTCTCAACCTCTTCCTGCTAAAGCGGGTGGGCGATTCATCCATCAATTCAAATGGAAACCAGCAAAAGATAATACTGTCGATTTCCTTATTAAGTATGAACGTAATGCTGAATTATCTATTGATAAAATTACAACAAGCATGGGACAGACGGATGAAGTGATTCAATTCAAAACGATGCATCTCTATGTGGGTGGTGTATCGCGCTCCAATGCTCGTGATACCATTCTCAATCAACTCGAAATTAAAAAAGATGAATCAGGAGGATATCAAGCGGTCTTATTTACTCCTCTCGATTTTCCAGATACCATGGCAAATACGTGCTACATTCCTGTTGTACAAGATGCCCAAACATTAGAATTCTATTGTAGTACAGAAGACTCCCAGGAGCCGATTGCCGATAATAGTGTAGTAGAAATGCGATATGACCCTACTCGTGAACCTGGTTGGCGTTGGGTTCCTTCTCGTATTCGTCATGATAAAACAGAACGTCTTATTCGAGCCATCGAATTAGCCAAAGCTACTAATAAAGGCATTGTCTATTCGGGTGTCATGAATGATGAAGCTGTCGCGAATTCGGTTTGGAATTCCATTCATGAACCAATCACCTTATCTATGATTCGTAGTGGAAATGAACAACCCAATGATGAAGAATCAGAAGCACTTATAAAGTTACGTAGTGGTGAAATTACAAAAACATATTATCAACGTAATGCTCCTAAAGAAAATCTGGCACTCATCAGTGGTCTTCAGGATTTTCATAATAAATATATTAAAGATACTATCTTGCTAAAAACAGCACTTCGAACTGGAAAGAATCTGTTAGATGTTGCCTGCGGTAAAGGTGGTGATTTATGGAAATGGATCAATAATGGTGCCCGCAATGTGGTTGGAATTGATTATGCTGGAGAGAATATTACCAATCCAAAAGATGGTGCTTATCGACGCTATGTGGATATTAAACAAAAAGTTCATGGTCGTGCTCCGAATGTAGCATTTGTAATTGGAAACAGTTCAAAACGAATCGTAAACGGCGAAGCGGGAGCAAATCAACAGGAAAGCGATATGCTTCGTAGTATCTTTGGAAAAGAAAATCCACAAGGGGCACTTCCTCCTTATATTGAACGAGTGATGGCAGGTACCATGCTTGGAGGCGCAGATGTTGCTGCATGTATGTTTGCGCTACATTACTTCTTCGAATCGCCCGCTACCCTCGATGGATTCCTTACCAATCTTAGCGAAACTGTAAAACCGAATGGTCTCTTTATCGGTTGTTGCTTTGATGGTGATAATGTATTCAAACTGCTTCGTAAAATGAGCATTCATGAACCCCTTATTCGAACCGAAGGTGATGTGACAATCTGGTCCATTACCAAAGAGTATGAACAAAATGAATTTCTTGCCGATGAAAGCTCTATCGGTTTAGCAATTGATGTAGAATTTATTAGTATTGGTTCCAAATACCGTGAATATCTAGTCTCATTTAATTACCTTGTTTCACGCATGGCAAAGATTGGATTTCGCCTATTGAATGATAAAGAACTTGCGGAGTTGAATCTCACTCATAGTACAAATACATTTGATGTAAGTCATGAGATGGCTGCAAAACAGCGTCTAAATTATCGCATGATTGATTCCGTTAAGGAGTTCTCCTTTCTCAATCGATGGTTTATCTTTAAACGTCAAGGAGCAGTTGAAGTAGTTACTCCACCAATTGAATTAATGGAACCGTCTTCTGAAATAGAGGAGGAAGCGGACGAGGAAGTGCAAGCGAAGCCAGATGAAGAGGAGAAAAAAATGGAAGAACCATCTGCCTTTCGTCTTCCACCGCGTGACAAGATGTGGGAAGCACAGCAGGTATTTGCCTTTGGTCTAGATGCGGTACGAAAAGATATTCTCAAAGTGGTTGATTCAAAAGGCAAACCTGATGCGAATGTGGGTCGTTGGATGTCTCTTGCTGCTCCCTTCCCCATTCCTGATCCTATGCCGAATCTTGACGATCCATCCGCAGATGCCATACCAAATGGAGCAATTATGTATCCCAGCATTGAACACTATCTTGCTGGAATGAAACTCAAACATGCTCTTGTTGTTCCACGACGTCCTGGTGAACCTGACCTTGGTCAGCTTATCATGAGTATGGATGGCGATATTCATCAAAAAGCAGAAAAGAAACGTCGTGAAGCCATGCAAGCCAAACGATTCTTACCCGAATCAGATGATGACTATAAACTTCTTGTCAAAGAAGCGCAAGATGTTCGTAAGTTCTTTACCACCAAAAAGACACTCAATCAGTACAAAGCTGATATTTCAGACGATAAATGGCTACCTATCCGAGATAAATATCTACACGATGCTCTTCTTTATCGCTTCAAGTATGATGAACGATTTCATAAGGCAGTTCTTGCTGCAAAGGATGAAAAGAAATACCTACTTCATACGAAAGCTACCACAAACAGCAACATTGATGAATCCAACTCGGTAGAAGGCTCCGCATCAGAATTATATGGAAAACGTGACATTAGTCGTAAGATTATTCTTGGAAAAAACAAAGTTGGATTGATGCTCATGGAAATCGCTGGATTTCAATTCTAACCATCCGACAGGATGGGAATCATACGTAGTAAACCTCAAGTGGAATATTACACCGATACCTTTCATATTACAGATACCTTTTCAAATCATGTAGAATGGAAACACACTGTTAAAAAAATGAATCATACGCATGGTTATCCATTTTTTTATGAACAAGTAAATAAGTCTGATGTATTTGGCAGTCAACCTTATGTTGTCTATGCTATTTATGATAAAGAGACAAAAGAAGAAATACAAAAAATGACATATGGTCAACCTCATATTTCAGTTTGTAACTGTCTTTTTGTATTTTGCGCTCGTACCGACTTTAACCTTGATACAAATATTTCCTTTCCTGATCTTCCACAACCCTCTTTTTTTCAACGTTATATCTATGGATTATGGAGTTCTCATGAACAAACACGTATCACATGGGCCTCTCGACAAACCTATATGGCACTTGGATTTGTGATTGCAGCCTGCTCTGAAGAATCGATTCCCTGTTCTCCAATTGATGGATTTGATATACCATCTATTTCCTCTATTCTTGAACTTCCCTCTCATCTCATCCCTACTGCTTTATTAGCCATTGGAGCGGAAGATTAATAAAATTGATATATTTGTAATCCTATAAATACATTACAAATCCATCATGCCTCATCATGCCTGGCAACGTTTAACCGAGGTGAATCGGCATCCACGTGACGCACATATCTCTTTCGATGAACCCACACACAAATACTATGTAAATGGTTCCTGTCAGGGAAACATTTCCTGTACTGGATTTGTCCATGAATTCTTTGGTCACTTTGATCCTAAAAAAACCATCGCTAAAATGCGTAAAAGCGCAAACTGGTCTACAAGCAAATACTATGGAAAAACAGATGAAGAAATTATAAAAGAATGGAATGATAATGGTAAACAAGCTTCCTCCGCAGGAACCGCAATGCATTTTGCGATTGAGCAATATATGCATGGAGCAGTGGATGATATTGACCCTGAAGTAATGAATACACCTGAATGGCGCTATTTTATGAAATTCTGGAAAGATTGTGGACATGACTTGGAACCCTATCGCAGTGAATGGGAAGTATTCACGGATTCACTAGAACCCATCGCAGGAGAACGCAAAATTAAATTGTGCGGTTCCATTGATATGGTCTATCGGCGCAAATCGGACGGAAAATTCGTCATTTATGACTGGAAACGCTCCAAAGAAATCAAATCAGACAATCCATTCGGTTCGGGTCTGGCTCCATTGGATCACTTACCCGATACGAATTACTGGCATTATACATTACAACTTAATGTTTATAAATGGATTTTAGAAAACTATTATGGTCTCGAAGTGGCCGACTTATATTTGGTCATTCTTCATCCTGACCAGCCTTCTTATCGTCGTATGCGTCTTAATATCTTAACCGATGAAGTGGAAGATATGATGGAATGCCGTCGACGCGCAGTAGAAGATGGATGTAAACATCCTGTTATCCTCCCTGTTCCTGAAGCGGAAGAAGAATATACAAAACCTCTTGCTGGATTCTCTTTCCAGTTTTAACGAGAAGCAGACTCAATAACCGACGCTTTTGGGGCAATACGTGGGCCTCTTTTTTTTGCAGCTTGTACAACCAATGGAACTGTAGAAACTACTGGATTTTTACCGATCTCTATTGGCTGTTCGATGGGTACGGCTTGTTTCATTCGTAATTGAACTAATCCTGCTGACTTCCAACGTGCCTGAATGGCCTCAGGAAGGTTTGAAATATGAACGGTTGGTACTCCATCTTCTTCTACCAAAATACCTGCTTGTCCTGGTAAGAATACCAACAGCGTAACATTTTGGAACATTCCTGTGAACGGTCTCGCAAACATAACTTCTTTCTCTCCTTCTGGTATATCACCTGTCAAATTAATCATACCAATCGGTTTAGAAGTATATTTCACATATTGAATTAATGCGTTCTTTGTTAATCGATGCGCATTCTCTTCTAATCCAAGTTGCCCCATTGTAATTCCAAGAATGGCAGTAAATGGCAAAAATGGTTGAGATGCGTCCGCATTAGGAGGAATACGTAAACGAAATGGTGTATCTTTTCCAAGAATGGCCTGTAAAGCAGGTGGCATATCACCTTCTGGCACTTTTCGATCATTTTCTGTTTCCTCTCGAGATTGTTCCTCATAATAACGTGATTCTTCAGGAACGACTTTTGCCCAATCCAAACGTAACAAGTTTGTCCAAGTCGGCGACGATTCTGGAATAATGTATTGATCTCCATCACGAATCGGCTCTACCACAGAGATAACCGATGAAACCTCTTTCTTTAACAATTGTTTTCTACGACCAGGAAATCGAACCAACTCATCAATTACACGCTTTGTATATAATTCAGGTGTACTTACTGATCGCTGTCCAGGTGTGTCACTTAGTTCCGTTGTTTCCTTTACATGTAACAAACACTTACCTTCATCTTCCTTCCAATAACATGACCCTGTACAGGAATCAGGGCTTTCAATCAGTCGACAATCTTTTCGCAAAAATGAGATCGATCCTTTCTCCCAGTTATCTCGATCTGGATAAAACCATGAAAGTAACTCAGATGACAAAAAGATATACAATCGCTTTCGTCGTTCAAATTCTGGTAGATCCGAATTGAAAATGATCTCTTCGATCCCCTTTCGAACAGTTGGTCCAGCCTGATCACTTGTGATCCAATTCGATACCATTAAACGAAACTGTTGATATGACTCCTCCCATTCTTTATAGGTTGAGGTTCTCGCAATCTCGGGATCGGATCCACATCGATCCTCTGCGGTTTGGGGTTCTGTAAACGATTTCCAGTTTTGATCATTCTGTTTGGATCGCATTCCTGCTAATTCTCGATCTACTTCCCACTCGAAATGTTTGATCGAAACAGATCCGATCTGAGATGCCTTCATCAACGCATCTAAGGCAGATTCATCTCGTGGCGCAGATACGGGTACATAGAGACCATTTTCTAATTGAATCGCTACAATATCGGCTTCACGACGAACAACGTATTTTACACGATATCCTGGATACAGCGAAAACAATGGCTCTAATTCACGCTGATAATATCCAATCGCTTCTTCAACTGGAGCTGGCTTGAAATCATCCCAATCCAAATAGATATTTTTAATCGAAAATGAATGTGAAATGGATACAATACCATCATCCACCACAGGCAATGCGACCAATGGCGCAGAACCACCCGCACGTACACGGAATGTAACACCTACTAAATGATTGTAACTATCTTTAATAATTCCATCAGGTCGATATAATGTAGATTCGATTGCCTTTGATAATGGAATCATTGCCATTGAATGAACACCTTGTTGAGATGTATAAAGTGTTCGATATCTACTTTCACATTGTGTCATGTACTCATCTACCCGTTTTCGTACAATATCAGGCCAATACTGACGAGAAGCAAATGTCCATTTTATAATCGACTCATGAACTTCAGACTCTCCACCTTTTGCGGGTTTATTGCTTGTATGAACAAATAATTCATATCTTGTATATGGAGTATCCGATGTATCTGAATCTCTTACACTTCTTGAAATAAATGCAATGTCATTTTTACGATTACGGTCCATAGATACACCAAATGTTGGACACTTGATGGTAACAGGGCCTGTTTTATGAACATCCATAATCAATAATTGAATACCACGAGGAGTAAACAGACCAGGTTCAGCAAGAAGAGGCTGAATATGTCGCAAATCTTTACGACGCATCGGATCTTTAATAAACGAGATAAACTGGTGATATGCATTAAAAATTCGTAGTAGTGCGTATCGGTTATTTGGTGTGAGTGTGATACCTAACTTCTGTTGTGTCCATGTCATTAATTCCATTTGTGTAGAAGGCATGGTGCGCTTATCTGTTGGATCATAAAACTCCAATACAAGATTTCCAAAATGGGCATTAATAAAGACACGAGGAATCATAACTTCAATAATACGCTCTTTCACATCCGCAATTGTATTGCGATTAATAAGCGGAGCAATCACACCCAACAATGATTCATTCAAGGTATTTTCTGTGCCAAGTCGTAAAAATCCTTGCGCATTTGGACGTACCTTTAACAACATCGGTGAACGCTTTACCAATTGCTCTCCTGAATTCTGACTAAAGAACGCATCAAATGCGGGAGGAGCCGTCGCAAAAATACCAGGTTCAGGGGGCTTATTAAATTCAAGAATATATCGCTTGTGAATGCTTTCTAGAAGAACAGAATATTCCACGGCACGATCGCCACGATAGACCAAATCTTCCACTTCATCTTGTGGAACTTCCACCATTTCTTCAAAGCTCTCATCTTGTAAGTGTGAACGCAAATGTGAAAATTGTTCATCTGACACACGAAGAGTGGACTGTTTTGTAAAACAGCATGGTAATGCGAATTTTTCTGGATGACTTGTTTTTGCTAAGAAATCGATGTATTTATGATATTTATCTGATTTTGGTTTATTTTCGCGGCGAACAACGGTATGACCCAATACTGCTTTCTTATTATTAACAATTAGTTTTCCATGACAGAAAGGGCAACTATTCGCGGCTTTTCTCTTACCCTCACGATCTACTGTACCTTCAAATTCAACCGCACGAATCATAATTTCGTCTACTAAGCAAAAATATCGAGGACAGAAATAATAACGAATGTTATCGGTGGATGATCCAAATCGCATCACAGTGATCGTTTCTTCACTTCCAAATGATTCTTGAGGTTCACTTGACCCTGTGAGCGGATATTCGATCCATACAATCGGATCATCTTCATAGATCTCACGCATTCGATCATATTGATCTTTTGTTAATACCGCGGGCTGACGATCTTCATTGCCTGCACACTTACGACTATATCCATTTGGATCATTCGGTCCTGTCTTGAAATCGAATAAACGTTTATCAATTGTCTGTAATTTTCGAATAAACCAACTGGTTGGATCCACTAATTTTTGTTCTTGTTCTTGTTCTTTCGTTATTTTGGGAGCAATCTTTGGACCCTTCGATGGAGCCGGCGCTGCTACTGCCGCTTTGGAGGCTTGCGGTTCAGGTTCTTCTCCCGCAAATGGATCATTATATACAGTTGATGCAGTAACTTGCTTCATTTTATTCGGAAAAGCAGAGGATGCCGCAGTAGACGCAAATACATCCTCATACAGATCATCATCGTCTTCATTTTCCTCATCCTCTTCTGGTACCTCTTGTTTAGCGGCTTGTTTTCCAAATTGCTCACGTTCCATGCTTTGATGTTCTAACTCTTCCTCTACTTCTTTTAATTCACGGTCTTCACGTCCATTTCGATAATAATCATCATCTTCCATAAATAGCAAAGAAAGAAGTGTGTAAATGCGCAAATACGTTGCTTGACTATCGATGCGGTGAACATGAATATGATACGCAGGATGTTGTGCGTGAATATGAATATCAATACCAGGATTAAAACTTTCCATGAATTCACCCTCTTCAGGAAGCTGAAGAGTAAATGTAGTCCGTGCCTTTGACCATTCTGTGAAACGTGTCTTTGCCTCTTCAAAAGTAAACTCAAACTCGTCCTGAAGCATTTCTATCACCTGTCTCGGTTCCGCCTGTTCACCCTCCAGTTCTTTTCTTGTCGCATACTGTGTCATGAGTGTAAACACTTTGTCTTCAGAAGCATATTGGCTCACTGCCTTGTATCGCAAAGAAAGAAGAGGACTTTCATTTGGCAATGGGTCGATTTCATAAAAGAAGGACTGGAAATAAGGCAGACGTTGTAATAAACGCGCCTTTGTAAAACGTTTAGATTTCATACTGGTGGTAAGAGAAAAGGTAACTGCAATCTCTCGAAGCTCAAAATCACTTGCTGGTTGAGGTAATCCATTAAATACTTCTTCTACAATATTACGAAAGTCACGAAAATCCAAATCTGGATCTAGATTTCGAATATTCTTAGGAGGTTGTAACATCAAATTCATTGTACCGTCATTCTGTACTTTAATAGTTCCATATATTGGCTGTATAATTCCAATCGATGGTCGATGAACATATTTGATAGTACATAAATCTACATTGGGAGAGGTTGATATCTCTTTACCCCATATATCTAATACACGTGGATCATCTAACGTAGGGATAGGGAGAATTCCTTTTACATGAAGTTTTGTAATCGCTGAACCTTCTGATGGAAGAAGACGAATATAGGGGCGCTTATCCGTTACAGGGATTTGATAAAACATTGACGCACATCCCTCAAACCCATGAACTGGTTTTTTCCAAATTAAACGTAATTGTTTTACACCCGTCACCTGAATAGATGGAACTTGCTCACTATCTTCCAAAAACTGATTCAAACGATCGAGTGTTGTTTCACGCTTTGAAAGAAAATACTGGATTTTTTTGGTGAATTCTACATCTGCTTCATTTGGTTGATAAGGTCCTTCCACTTTTACTCCAAAAAAATAGGCAGCAAACCGACGATTCCAATCCTCTTGTGAAATAGGTGTAACACCCTTGTATTCATTCAACAATGCTCGAAGTGTATATACATGAAGAACAGGAGGATGACCATCATATGGACGATAAAGAATATCCTCTACAGTACTACGACCTCGAAGTTCGTAATTTGGAGCAGTAAAGCTACCATCACTTGCTACAAATCGTTCATCACCTTCCATCATTGCCTTTAACGGATGTGCTAATACATGAGCATCACTTGGTTCATGCGATTCATTCGAAAATAATAGATAATCGATTGGTAAATAGGTTGTTGCCATATTAGGGCTTGAATCATCATTTTGAGGAATACCTACAAAGGTAAATCGCGGGACAAATGAACGATCTGATGAATATTTTGCGCAAATCATTCTTTTAATTGTATCGATAGTGTCAAATGTATAAATATGGTCCAATGTAATGGTAACATACTCATCTTTTCCTTTCCATATCATACATTGAACCGGAGGAAGATCCTCACGGAAACTGGAAAGCAGTTGCGGAGAAAAGAGTTGATCTATCTCAGACGCCATCCCTATGGCTTTTTCACATAAAAAAGCAAGAGGGGTATTTCACGGCGTATTATTTCTTCTTAAACATATTGCCAATCTGAAAGTTGGTACCATCCTTTTTAGGGTCATACCGAGGGGCATCAGTAATATACACACCACAGTAGCTAACAGGATGTGCCGAAAAATCAGTATATCGATACAACCCCATTGCTTCTGCTTCTTTTAATAACCATCCAAAGTTATTCCAAAATTCCGCATCATGCCCAATCGATTCCGTACAGATATGCGCAAATTCATGAAGTGCTACAAACATCATTACATTTTCATCTACTAAACTTTCATCTGGACCTTCACGCTGTCTAAGACACATATGAATCGATTCTCCTTTATTGACAGTCGATGAGGTATGTTCTGAATCAGGAGTTGCTTCCATAAATCGTTCGGGATCGGATCTAAAATTTTGAACCATCAGTTTTACTTGGTGCTTATCTGGATACTTCTTTTCTAACGCATTACAAAGCTTAACTAAACGAGTTCGTAACATAGCCATCATATTTGCTGCTTGTTGTTTATCAGGCATATCACGTACTTTATAGGGTTTTCCATCCACGGTTGATATTACATACACTGTTGGAAAATTTCCTCCACCAATAATCGATTTGAATAGACTTGATGCCGTATCTAAGATGGACATTTCTTCATTGAAATAAGAATATAATCATCATTCTCTTTTCAATATGTAAACATAGGTTGTTTTTTATATTCTGGATTAGTATTTTGCGGATTGCCCTTTTTATTGGCAGGATTCACAGGTGGACTTGCTGAATTTTGAACATATTGCGGTTCTCCAGGAGATGCGTTTACACCTGCCGGTGCGGATCCATGCGCATTTTCCATAAAGGTAGATGATGACAAATTCCATCCATCTGCTACGAATCCTTCCATCATTCCATAAGGATGATACATCATCACATAGATAATGATTCCAAACAGGGCAAGTAACATGACATGTTTGGCACTTACTTCTTGAAGAAAACGAATGATATTCTTCATGATATCTCTGTGAGTACGTTATATAAAAGTGTATTTACGCGCCAATTTCCAACGGGCGATGGCTAACATCCGGAGTGATGGTCGACTGGTTAAAGATGCTGACCGCAACCTGTGGGTTGGGTGGCTCAGAGCGAACCTGGAGGTTCGCGTTACGCATGCTCTGACCAACGGTGTTCACGCCAATCAAGGCACCCGCGCTCAAGAAGTTCTTGCCCTTTAATGAGCCAGGTCCCATCGGGTTCTGCTCGGCCCAAACACTGTTCATATCCTTCGGAAGGAGTTCAGACGGAGTCAACTGATCACGCGGGTAGCATCCAGCCGGCTGTTCCGCGGAGCCAAACTGAGCCGGACCCTGATACGCACTCAAGTCTGCAAAGCCTTCCTTCTTCTCCTCATTCATGTCCTCGAAGTGAGACTTATTCTTGAAGCCAG